>ERZ779885.84-NODE-84-length-104653-cov-7.944597_pt1 | contig 104653 bp, 108 predicted proteins | sample MGYA00511554_ERZ779885 | MGnify/ENA primary metagenome ERZ779885 (study PRJEB29588, sample SAMEA2160998) | human gut metagenome | biome: human gut; feature: human-associated habitat; material: faeces | place: Denmark | collected 2008/2010 ... | reverse complement strand
CCCCCGCCGTGTCTACCGGAATAAAGCGCACTTCTCGCTGGACGCCGAGGACGGTATCGAATATTCCGCCTGCTTCTCTAACCCCTCTCCGCAAGAACTGATCGAGCGCATGGAACGCTTCGAGCATATCTGCCATGCGCTGAATAGTCTGCCTGACGCACAGGGCCAGCGGGTGTTTGAGCACTATCTGCTGAACCACTCGGTCAAAGCGATTGCTGCCGCCGAAGGTGTGACGGAAAGGGCCATCAACGCCGCCATCCAGCGTGGCTTGGAGAACATGAAAAAATATTTGGAAAAAGTTCTGTGAGCCTATTCTTTTTCCCGTTCTAACTGACACGGTTAATGAGAGGATGAACCTTCCTCACACAACTGAATAGCGGGTAACTCGGAGTGCTTGGCAGGGAGCCAAGCAACAGGTACGCCAAGACTTTTCCATAAGGAAAACGAGCGACAACTACTCATGCCGCAAGTGGGGACAAGCCATCTCCACGGCCACGATCTGTAACGGGCCGCAAGGAATAAGTTGGCAACTTATTCGCTCCGATTTGCCGCACAATCCAGCGGGGACGCTGACGAAAAAAACAGTTGTCTTGCGACAGGCCGAACATATAGCGTCAGCGCCCCCCAGCTTTATAAGAAAGAAGGTCTTGACCATGAATGAGGAATGGAGCAACGACGCTTGCCGTGGCTATGTTATCAAAGCCATGGAAAACTGTGGGTTCCACGCAAAGGACATTCATCAGGTGCTCGTTGAGCTTTATGAAGTCTTTGACTTCTGCGCTGTTGAGGAGGCGGCGCACTACTACGAAAATTGGCAATACTGACCTCGGGCCAAGTTGGCCCGAGGCGTGGAGAAGAACGAAAGGACAGCACTCTTTGCCGGGTGCTGCCCTTTCGCTTTTCCCCACTGGGACAATGCGGGAAATGCTGGCAGTCAACCAACTACGCAAAGGAGGCTTCAATGGTACAATCCGTTACTTATCAGAGTGAAACCAAAACCGTCCATTTTCAGGGGAAAAGCATTGTGCTGGAAAGTCTTACGCCGGTACTCTCTCCGAAGGAAAAGGAAAAGCGGAAAAAGGAGATTGAACGCTGTCTTTATGAGGTGTTCAGCAAGTACAGAAGGGCCAGCGATACCCCGGCCTGACCATCGGCAACATTGTCCTTCGGGGCTATCAATGGTATAATATACTTGTAGGTTGGTAGCTCCATTCCACAGGAAAGGAGCCCAACATGAATATCAGAGAAGATGTAATTTATGCAAGACAATCCGTAGACCGCAAGGACAGTATCAGCATTGAGAGCCAGATTGATTTCTGCAAGTATGAGTTGAAAGGCGGCAGTTGCCGGGTTTTCAAAGACAAGGGTTATTCCGGCAAGAATACCGACAGGCCCGAGTTTCAAAAGCTCCTTGGCGAGATACGCAAAGGCAAGGTACGCCGGGTAGTTGTCTACAAGCTGGACAGAATAAGCCGCTCCATTTTGGACTTTGCGAATATGATGGAGCTGTTTCAGGAATACGATGTAGAGTTTGTTTCTTCCACAGAGAAGTTTGACACCTCGACCCCCATGGGCCGGGCTATGCTGAATATCTGTATCGTATTCGCCCAGCTTGAACGGGAGACAATTCAAAAGCGTGTCACAGACGCTTATTACTCCCGGTGCCTGAAAGGCTTTCACATGAGCGGTCAAGCTCCCTATGGCTTCTACTTGGAGCCAACGGTGGTTGAGAATATCCGCACAAAGATGATGGTAGCCGACCCCATAGCCGCAAGCCATGTACGCCTGATGTTTGAAATGTACGCCGAGCCCGAGACTTCCTTCGGAGATATTACCCGGTATTTTGAGGAACGGGGTATCAAAGTATATGGGAAGTCATTGACCCGTTCCTACTTATCCCAGCTCTTACGCAACCCCGTCTATGCACAGGCTGACTTGGAAATGTATGAGTTTTTCAAAAGTCAGGGTACGGTGGTAGTCAATGACGCCGCCGACTTCGCCGGGACAAATGGCTGTTATCTCTATCAAGGCCGGGATGTGAAGGAGGACAAGGACAAGAGCTTGAAAGACCAGATCCTTGTGATTGCGCCCCACGAAGGCTTTGTATCTGCTGATGTTTGGCTGAGGTGCCGCAAGAAGTTGATGACAAACACCACCTTCCAGAATGGCCGCAAGGCCCGCAACACTTGGCTGGCCGGGAAAATCAAGTGCGGGAAATGCGGGTACGCACTCAAAACGACCCACAATCCCTCTGGCTATGAATACCTCCGCTGTTCCAAACGGGCCGACCACAAGGGCTGTCCGGGGTGCGGCACTCTCCGCAAGACGGAGTTTGAACAGTTCATTTTTACCGCCATGGGAGAAAAGTTCCGGGAGTTCAAGCTACTGCGGGGCGGCGAGGAAAAGGCAAACCCGAAGATTACCGCCTATCAGGTGGAGCTTGCACAGGTAGAGGCCGAGATTGAAAAACTGCTTGATACGCTGACCGGGGCCAACGCCACCTTGCTGGCCTATGCCAACAAGAAAATCGAGGATTTGGACAATCGCAGAAAAACGCTGTCCAAGGCGATAGCTGACTTGTCCGTTGAAACGCTGTCCTCCCAGCAAATTGAATTGCTGTCCGGGTATCTGGACGATTGGGAGAATATCAGTTTTGAGGACAAACGAAAAGCCGCTGACGGTCTGATTTCTTCAATCAGTGCAACCAGCGACTATGTAAAGATAGAGTGGAAAATCTGACACTCTTTCCACTCTATCAAACCACTTGTTTCTTTATACCGCTTGTAGCCCCTTGTCCACCGTTGCTTACCTTAGTGTTTGAACCAAAGAAGCATTCCTTCACAAGGGCATATTGAATATCCGTCGTATCTTGAAACTCATCCAGAAATACATAAGAATATGTTATATGCAATGCATGCCTAATATATGGATTTGTTTTTACAATATATATGGCAAGCATCATAATCATCTTGAAGGTCAGTGTCGCTCTATTCCCGTTAAATCCCTTTAGCAACAGCGGCCATACTCTATGCCCTATTTCGCTCCCTGTTAGCGGAAGGCTTATCTGCGTCAAGAACGTGTCGTATTTGGATTTAAGTTTTGATGGTGTTAATCCATCAGGATTCTCATATCCAATATATCTGAATGCAGCATCGATTGTATCGGAATCATTAACTAAATAATCAGGTGCAGGGCGAAGTTCTTCAGGTAACGCATACTTGAAGTGATCAAGGACACTCTTTGCGAATGCATCATATGTCATCGATACAAACCTTCCCTTTATTTCTGCCCCACAACGTCGTTCAACGCGTTCTTTCAAATTCTGCGCAGCATCCGTTTTGAAGCTGATAGCCAGTATTTTCTGTGGTTCTTTGCATTGATTTGTTTGAAACAAGAATGCCGCCTTTTGTGCCAGCAATTCTGTCTTTCCTGCACCAGGCCCTGCAATAACCAATACATGCCTATCGCTGCAACGAACAGCAGTATTCGCAGCTTCTTCCAATATAATCCCATCGCAAGGCAGCCACTTATCAGGATACACGATTTTCATTTCTTATCTCCTTTTAAGATACGCTCTGCCGTCTCAATTAAGTGCTCCAATACCGGAGGGATATTGCCTTTTATCGCTTCATCGCTCAATCGGGATAGTACTGCAATATGCGTGGAAGGCTTACCTCTATTCAGAAAGAAATACGTGTACCATATCATAAGGTTCTGCTGCTCCGTAGAATAGGTGCTCCCATCTCCTCCCTCTTCTTTCAGTGTGGATTTAATATCCTTTTTGATACGAGCCCCATATTCCGCTGGATAAGTACCAGTTTCCTCAATTGTCTGGATTAATACCCGTTTCTTTTTTCCATCCTCAGCAATCTCTAAACGTGGACCTTCGGTGGTATCTAGAGATTTCTTGTACTCCGATGCCATCTGTTCCAACATCATAAAGTCAATATCCAGCGGTGCGGAAAAGAAAACATTATATTGTTCCAGCCAATCGAGCCATGTTTGCATTGATGTCACATCAGAAACATCCCACTCAGACATACCATCCAGTCGTTTGTCAGTCAGGACGCCACTCTTTGTATTGAGCAATTTACTCTTATCGTGCCCATTTGCAATGAGTTGCTTGAGCACATACTTAATGCGTCCCCAACCTCCGCCTTCTCTTTCTCGATCTAGGTCAAGTAAAGTAATATGAGGAATTTGCAGATCATTCAGCAATCTCCAGAAATGGTTTACATGTCGGCCACCAAGAGGAACGACTGATATACCGCCAACATCTACACTGCCGTTCACAGCTTCCCAATACTTAGGAAGAATGATTTCCTCACTGTCGCCTTCTCCCAAAATCACAAGTTTTGCAAAATATAGTTCAGGATAGGCCCGGACTGCCTCTTTAATATATTTATACTGATCTTGTGCACTTTCCTTCTCAGGCAAAGTAATTCTTCTCACTTTCGATGCAAGCTGATCCTTGTCCATCCTGAAATATCTGAGATTCTCAGGATCAATCCGCTTAACAATAGCCGGCGAATGGGAGGTCATAATTGCCTGTGCATTGCTTTTGTCGGCAATATTACTAAGATTCTCCACCAGCTTACCAAGTAAATGCGGAGCGATATGGTTTTCGGGTTCCTCAAGCGCCACAATTGTCAGGATGGGCGGCCTACGACTAAAGGAAGTGTTTTCTGGGTCCGATTCAATTTCCTTTTGCATTTTGCCTTCCACATCTAAGATGCTGTCAACCAAGGAAATATAAAATAATGACCGCAAGCCATCACCCATCTGGTCTATGGTATATTCTTTCCCCGTTTCTGTAGGTTCGAAAACGACTTCCGTTTTCCTAACAGATGTCTCAATATCGGTACTGTTAAATCTCAAACTGGCCGTGGAATACCTGTCATCAGAATCGTAGGCTTTCCACTGATTCGCCAAGGATGCACCAAACATGGAAACACCCTTTTCTCCAACAAATTGTTCATTTAACTCCTTGATTTTTGCCTTAATATTTCTCTTCGTTTCTTCGCTCCAATTAATGCTATTCATAATCTGGTACATCATCGTGCCAGACGCATTTTTCAATTGCCTAGAAGGATCTCGAACTGCGGGAATATACACAACCCGGATTTTGTCTAAATCCCGACGGGCTGCCGGAGTGCGATAATTCTCCTCAATTTCAACCGCCTCAGGACAGGTAATATAGCTTATCTTGCTATCGATTGAACCTTCAATCGTGCCACTTTTCTCCCACGTAGCTTCAAGACGAATCCGCAAATACGGCAGCCCACTAGGATTATCGACAACGAGGTGCTGGAAAAAAGTTGGTATAACATATTCTCCGCCACTATTCCCAGTTTTCAATTCTTCGAATTCGAAAACTGCTTCAACATAAAGTTTCTGGCTCTCCATTTCATCAGGAGCCATTTCCTTAGGCAGATGAAAGTCGCTTCTTTGCAGAATCCGATCGCCGCTGTTTTCGGAAAACATACAGTTTAGTGCAGACAGAGCAGCAGTCTTACCAGCACTATTGTTTCCAATGAACGTTGTTAAATTGTCAATCAAGATAATCTGTTCCTCTGAACCAAAGCAGCGATAATTCATCAGTTTCAATTTGGACAGTCTCATATGTATTCTCCTGTTCGGTACAGCTTTTCCTATATTTTATCATAATAACCGGAGAAAACAAGGGGATATTATTTCTGCATACATTGCCGCAAGACGAATGAAGGTATGCCTCAAATTTATCAGCAGGTTCTCGGAACGAAGCAAGACATGCGCTCATTAATTTCAAGTCACAATAGTAAAAAATATGAAGAAACATAGCTTGATTTTCAAGAATACAAATCTATCAAGCGAAAATGTGGATTTGTCTTTTTCGTACTCGCTTGACAAACAGGTATTGGTCGAACACCTATTTCTTCAGCGGCGGTTTTGCCGTGAAATGTTCGCTCTGATCCACAACAGAAAAGCGCTGTCTTGGAGGTGATTCCGAGGCGGCGCTTTTGCTATCCGCACATTCGATTTCTGCTAATCCTCCTGCTACAATGGTTGCAGTAACCAAAGGAGGAATAGTGCATGAAGCAGAAATACTATGTGGAACTGAACCGGCAGGAATGGCGGCTTATCATTGAGGGGCTGAACCGGTTCCGCAACAAGTTGATTGCGGCGGGGCGGTACACAGATGCCGTAGATGAGATACTAATCAAAGTCGCCAAAGCAAAGCCGCAGAAGTCAATGTTGTGGGGATGGAGGCGCTGATGATGGAAAAGTACATCACCGATGAACGCACTGGGCTGAAATATGAATTGGTTGGAGACTATTATCTGATTGCCGGGGATGATGAGCCGGAGGAAGAGTGGTCAATCGGGGTATGGGGGCAGCGGCATCTCCGCTATCTCAAGAAGCATCGCCGTGTGCGCTATGCCAACCTGCTGACAAGTGGCGAATTGAACGCCTATCTTGCGGACATTGACCGACAGGCAGAGGAGCTTTTTCTTCGGCTGGTAAAGCAAATGGCAGATGCTGAGGGCATTAAGGAAACGCTGAAAGCCAACGACCAAATGGAATGGGTCGGGCGGATGAATTCCTGCCGAGATTGTGCATCCGAAACTGTCTATCACCAAGTGATCTATACAGTACGATCACACAGATAAATGTTAATCGTATTGCAAGATATTTTTGACAGTTTGATATCATACAACATCCCAATTTTCATTATGATTTTTATATATTTATTGTTGATTTTATCGAAAGTTCATTGTATACTACAAAGTTTTATTTTTTATATGGACAAAAAAATTTATGGGTGTATACTATTATTGCATTTACTAAAAAGCAAAGGAAGGAGGAAATAATACTATGCGCGATGTTCTGCGGGAAGAAAAAAAATTTCTGCTTAATCAGGCAGAGGCATTAAAACTTCGGAATTATTTGTCAAATGTGGTTCATACTGACTCACATAATGGACCGAATGGTTATCCGGTACGTTCTTTGTACTTTGATTCTTTGTCAAATCGGGATTTTCAGGAAAAGGAAGATGGTCTGGAGTTAAGAAGGAAGTTTCGTTTGCGGGTATATAGTCCTGATGCGGATTTTGCACTGTTTGAAATGAAGCAGAAGCAGGGACCTTATCAGCGGAAGCGATCATTAAGATTGTCCAGAAGGGAAGCGCAGGCTCTCATTGAGGGTGATTATTCTGTACTTTTAAACAGCGGCAGTGAGTTTGGACAGGAATGTCATTCAATTATGGAAATGTGGGCATACCGTCCTAAAACAGTTGTAGAATATGACAGATTTGCATTTATCGCGCCGGAAAACTCTATTCGAATAACTTTTGACTCTGGAATACGGGCTAATGAAGTAAATTTCAATATGTTTGATAGAAATCTGGTGTTAAACAGTGTAATGTCTCCTTTTGCTACAGTGTTGGAAGTAAAATATAACGGTTTTTTGTTAAGCTATATCAAGCATATGCTTCTGCCCGTTCAGAAAAGCGAGCTTTCCGTGAGCAAATACTGTATGGCAAGACAAATTGGCTGTGACTACAAATTTTAGGAGAAATGGGAATGAAAGAAACAATTTATAACCTGCTTACCCAGCAGGGGGATATGACCTGGCAGCAAATTACAATGCATATTCTGGTAAGTGCTGTCATTGGTCTGCTTATTTTTATTTCATATGTGATTTCACATAAGGGAACGATTTACAGCAAAAAATTTGGAGTAACACTAGTCGTTCTGACGGTTATGACAGGAACAGTTATGACTGTCATAGGAAACAATATTGCATTGTCGCTTGGTATGGTCGGTGCATTATCTATCGTGCGTTTTCGAACTGCAATAAAAGATTCCAGAGATACTGTATATATTTTCTGGACGATCATTGTGGGAATATGCTGTGGAGTTGGAGATTATCTGGTTGCTGCAGTAGGCAGTTCTGCTATTTTTCTTATCTTTCTTATCGTGGGAGCAATCCGCAGTGATAACCGTATGCTTTTGATCATCCGTGCAAAAAGAAGCCGCTGTGAAAATATAGAATCCCAGGTCTTTCGTTATTTTGGGACTGGTGCCGTTCTTCGGGTAAAAAATACGACAGAAGAGAATGCTGAGTACATTTATGAATTATCCAGAAAAATACTGGGAAAAGTTCAGAAACAGCATCCGGATTTAACAGATGATTTCTATGACCTTGGACAAATCGAAAGTGTTAATATTGTAGCTCAAAGCGATGAGATTTATAACTGATATGAAATATAAAATAATAGGATTTACATGCTGCTTTGCGGTTATCCTGATTGCTGTTTTTGCGCCACTGCTTTATCAGGACTATCGAACAACAGAGAGAATTCACCAGCATGAACAGGAAATTCCCCAGGAACCATGTACGGATCCTGCGGATGGCGGTCTGTGTACATATCTTCCGATTGTCAAAATTGATACAGATGGGGTGGTAATTCCGGGAAGACCCATTAAGGATGATGGAAACAACCGCATTTATACATGTGCTGCTGATGGGGAAACGACAATTGCTGCTCAGATGGATATAATCGGAAATGACAGCAAAGAGTACCATCATGCAAATGGAACGGCAGATGTATCTTCTGCAATCCGCATACGAATGAGAGGTAATTCCTCAAGAGCGTTTGATAAACCAAGCTATGCCATCAGACTTGTAGATAAAGAAGGGGAAAACAATCCGCTTTCCATTATGGGAATGGATGCGCACCATGAATGGGTATTGTACGGTCCCTGGCTCGATAAAACAGCCATACGAAATTATATGTTTTACAATCTTGCCGGAGAAATGATGTCTTATGCGCCAAATGTAAGATTCTGCGAAGTAATTCTTAATGGTGAATATGAAGGCCTATATGTAATGACTGAAGTGATAACCGGCGGAAAAGATGGCGCCAGGCTGGGACTTCGTGTAAATGCCAAGCACAGCACATTCTCCGGATACCTGCTTCGCTTGGATCATCAGCATGCGGACGAAGAAGCTTTAAACAGCTTTACAACGTATACCTACAAAACCCCCTTCCAGCTGCAGATAGAATATCCCGGAAGCAGGAACAGGGATGCCAGACTGACAGAAGAAATCCGGCAGGATTTTTCAGATTTTGAAAAAACTCTGTATTCATATGATTATGACAGGGAAAAACATGGCTACACTTCTATGATAGATGTAGACAGCTTCGTAGATTACTTTATAATCAATGAGCTTTCCAGTAATGCAGATGCCGGAAACTATTCCACTTATATTTATAAGGGAACAGATAATCTGTATCGTATGTGTGTATGGGATTTTAATAATGCCTGCAATAACTATTTCGAGGAGGAACTTCCTTATACAGGATTTTTCCTGAACAACCGATTATGGTTTGAAATGCTTGTCAAAGATGAGGATTTTACTGAACGGATCATCCAGCGATATCATTCCTTGCGAAAAGGTCTGTTAAGTGAGGAATCACTTTATCGTTATATCGATGAAACCCTTGATTTTATTGGACCTGCTCTTGAAAGAAACGACGCACGATGGGGAAGTGTGGAACAGCAGGCAAAGGGACTTCTGGTTCCGGTATCGAGAAATTTGGACAGCAGATCTGCCGCTGAAGGACAGTTAAAAGGTTACTTGCGAAACAGAGGAGAATGGCTGGATGAAAACATTGAGACTCTGCGTCAGTATTCAGCATCCTCCCGTGTAAAGCAGTATAATGAGGTTAATGATTAAAATATGAAACGATTTATTATCGGCATATCTGCCATCATTCTGCTTCTATTTATTGGATTTATAGCTGTGTTTTATGGCGGATTTTATGTAGACTCAGGCCGGGACAATCATGTAAACACATTTGTCCGGACTGAGAATAAAGAGATACTTATAAAGGACAAAGATAAGTGGAAACCATTTGAAGTCAGGGGAATGGATATGGGAAGCGGTATTCCTGGTGAATGGTCTACAGATTATGCGATCACCAAAGAAACCTATCTGCACTGGTTTCAGCTGATCCAGGAAGCAGGAGCAAATACGCTGAGAGTCTATTCTGTCCAGAATCCGTCTTTTTATAAAGCGTTCTATGAATACAATTCCCAACATGAGGAGCCGTTATATTTACTTCAGGGAATCTGGGTAAATGATTATATACAGAACTCCCGAGTGGATGCATATGCCGACTCCTTTGCAGGAAAGCTTCTGGATAATTGCCTGGTCACTGTAGATGTGATCCATGGAAAACGACTGATCATCAATAATGATGCAGATACAAGTACAGGACTTTATTTACACGATGTCTCGAAATGGGTGCTGGGATATATTATCGGAAATGGATGGGAAGATACAACAGTTGCATATACAGATGAGAAATATCCGGATATGGAACCTTATAAAGGAACCTATCTTACTGCTTCAAAAGATGCTTCTGCCTTTGAATCCCTGCTTGCAAAAACAGGTGACAGGATGCTGCACTATGAATCAACAAGATATGATGAGCAGCGTCTGATCTCCTTTTCCAGTGGAAATGTAACAGATCCCTTTGATTATCCTAAAGAGATTGCAGAATATTTCCGAAAATGTGCCCGGATCGACACAGAACATATAACTGCAACCGATAAATTTGTATCAGGTCAGTTTGCCAGCTACAGTGCATCTCCATATGATCAGGATTACCTTTCCTGTATGGAATACACAACATGGAACAGCTTGTCTGATAAAAAGATTGACTTTAGTGACTGTATCACGCCTGGCGGAAAACGGAATACTTATCGGGCATATTTAAGACTTTTAAACGAACATCATACAATGCCGGTTTTGGCTGTTGAATTTGGTGCAGCTACAGGACGAGGTGAGATTCAGGAGAATCAGGTGACCAGCAGAGGACTTGGATACTATTCTGAAAAAGAACAGGGAAAGATTCTGGTAGATTGTTATGAAGACATTATGGCTGCCGGACTTTCCGGAGGCTGTGTCTATTCCTGGCAGGATGAATGGTTCAAGCATACCTGGAATACCATGTATGCTGTAGATTTAAGCCGTAATATTTACTGGGAAGATGCGCAGACAAATGACCAGCATTTTGGCTTGCTGGCATTTGACTGTGGGAAAAAAGAAAGTGTTTGTTACGTGGACGGGGATACTTCCGAATGGACGGATAAAGATATGGTGATCCAATACGAAGACGGCTCTTTCATCAGTGTGAAGTATGATGTCTCCGATGTTTATTTATATCTCCATAAAAAGGACTTTGATCTGGAAAAGGACACGCTGTATGTTCCGGTGGATACGACCCCTAAAACAGGTAGTACCCGTATGGAAAATTGTACAGCAGAATTTGAAAGACCTACAGATTTTGTACTGATCTTAAATGGAAAAGATAATACTCGTCTGTTGGTTCAGGATCGGTATAATCCCATTCATGCCAATTATGAGGAAGATATTACAGGAGAAGATCCTTATATTGATCCACCAGCCAAGGACAGCGCTGTATTCGAAAATATCTGCATGGTATTACGGGATGTTATTGGTCAGTATCAGGATGCTGCCACACCGTTAAAAACCTTTGAAAGTGGAAAGCTGTATTATGGTAATGGAAATCCATCTGCATCTGCTTATGATTCCAGGGCAGATTTTATCTGTAACGGAGATGATGTGGAAATTAGAATCCCATGGCAGATGCTGAATTTTTCTGATCCGTCCCGAATGCAGATCCATGATGATTATTATGACGGAAATTATGGCATTGAAGCAGTGGGGATCAAAGAAATGTTTATAGGTTTTGGCAGTGAAGGAAATACAATCGAGATGGGGTGCCTTAAACTGAAAGGATGGGAGAATACAGTGCCCTACCATGAAAGATTAAAAGAAGCATACCAGGTTCTGAAGGCATACTGGACAGGAAAGGAATACGAATGATAGCACAGCTTGTGATTGCTTTTTATTTTATTGTCTGTGTGGGGATTATCCTGTTTAACTGCTTTACAGAGATAATCTCAAGATATCGTTCCTGTGTTCTGAAAAGGAGGGAACAACGATATTGCGAAGAATACAGACAGTTGTTTTTAGAAAATATAACGGAAAATAAAAAGCAGGAAAAAAGGCTGGTTAAAGAGCTTCATTCAACCAGTAGACTTCTGACGTTCAGTGAAGCATTATATAAAGTTGAAAACAGTATGCCGGAACAATTCCAGCAGGGAATAGCATCTGTAAGTCGGCTGATGGAAGAACTGATACCGGTTTATGAAAGAAAATCGGATATGGAAAAGGCCTGCTTGGCTTATGTATTTGCCATATTTCATATGACGAAATTCCAGACTAAGGAAATTGTTTTCCCATTTCTTTTTGACCTGCTTGAAAATAAAAGTCTCTATTGCAGGGAGAATGCTTTGCGGGCATTATACAGTTCAGAAGATATACACGCGGTTATGCAGGCATTGACATTTCTGGATGCAAATGAGCAGCTGCTTCCGCATGAAAAAATACTTGCAGATGGACTTCTTTCCTTCGATAAAAAAGAAGAACTGATACCACTCCTTTGGAAAAAAATGAGTGAATTTCATCCAAGGATGCAGGTAAGCTTGTTGGATTATATTAGATATGCATCGTCAAACTGGAAGGATGAAATGCTGTCTATGTTGGAAACAAGCCAGGATATGGAAATTCAAATCGCATGTGTCCGCTATTTTGGCAGATACCAGGATGAAAGAAGTGTTCCTTTTTTGCTTCATCACGCCGAAGAAGAAAAGGAAGGGTTCTGGGAATTGCAGAATGCCTGTATTTCTGCTCTTGCTGTGTATCCCGGACCGCAGACACTGGAAATCTTGAAAAAAGAGATTTCCAGTAAAAACTGGTATGTCCGTCGTAATGCTGCAAAAAGCCTTGCAGTTCTGAATACAGATAGGGATGCATTAGCTGATATTTTACAGGGAAATGACCGCTACGCAAAAGAAATGTTAGAGTACCAGCTGGATGCAGTAAAAGCACAAAGGGGGGCGGGCTTATGACCGATGCATTTCGTTTTTTTCTGGAATGTATCAATCTGTTTTTTATTATATACCTGATTGGATATTCCAGCTTTTTGTTTTTGTCGGTTGTAGCAGGCGCAATTGAGCTGTACAAATCATACCGCCTTGAACAGCTGCACAATAAACTGTGGCAAAGTTATTACATACCGGTTTCCATTCTTGTTCCGGCTTATAACGAAGAGGTTACGGTGAAGGATACAGTCAATTCACTTCTCAACCTGGATTATAAACTATATGAAATTATAGTAATAGATGATGGTTCTAAAGACAAAACATCTCAGGTTCTGATTGATGCATTTCATATGGAGCGAGTGGAACGCCCGATCCGTCATCTGATCCAATGCCAGCCTGAGGAAGAGGTTTATGAATGCCCGAACCAGAAAGTGCCCATTACTTTGATCCGCAAGAAGAATGGCGGAAAAGCAGACAGCTTAAATGCCGGAATCAATGCAGCCAGGTATCCTTGGTTTATCTGTATGGATGCGGACTCTGTTTTACAGTATGATTCGCTGGAGAAAATCGTTCGCCCGGTTCTGGAGGACGAAAATGTAATAGCCGTTGGTGGAAGTGTCCGCCCGGCCAATGGTGTTGTCATAAAAAAAGGTCATGTGATAAAATATAGGCTGCCCAGGAATATAATAGCAAGAATGCAATCCCTGGAATATGACCGTTCTTTTTTGGCAGCACGTATCCTGTTGGATAAAATCAATGCAAACATGATCATATCCGGAGCTTTTGGATTATTTGAGAAAAAAACAGTGATTGCCGTAGGTGGATATGACAACAGTACAATGGGCGAGGATATGGAACTGGTAGTCAGACTTCATGAATTCAGCCGCATGAATCGTAAGCCATATAAGATTCATTTTGCACAGGATGCCATCTGCTGGTCGCAAACTCCGGAAAAATTAAGTGAATTGTGCAAGCAGCGGAAAAGATGGCAGAGAGGATTGTTCCAGTGTATGTGGGGACACCGTAAAATGCTGGCAAACCCACGGTACGGAGCTGTAGGACTTTTATCCTATCTTTATTTTCTGCTTTACGAATTATTGTCACCATTTATTGAACTTTTGGGTGTACTTACAATGGTTTTATCTGTGGTGATGGATATGCTGAATGTGAAATTTATGCTGGTATTTCTTGCCTGCTATGCCCTGTATGGTATTTTACTCACATTAACTGCATATTTTTCAAGAATCTATACCATTGACCAGAGGCTTTCTTTTCGAGAACTGATCCTTGCCATTATTGCTTGTTTTTTTGAAACAACTTTTCTCCGCTTTTCTCTGGCGTTTGTCCGTGCGACTGCATTTGTGGGATACAAGAAGAACAAACTGAACTGGGGTAAACTGGAAAGAAAGAAAATGAACAAAATATAGTTTTATTACTATGTCAATTTATCTAGTGTGACGACAAGCTGATTTTTAACGCAAAATCTGTTACCATAACGTGTCCTGATTCTTCTGGCTTTGGATGATAAGAAAAATTCCAATCTGAATCATAGACAGAAAAAAGGTCTTTGTCATTTTTGACAAAGACCTTTTTCTGTGAAATTCGCCTTACGGCGAGTGAAATAATAACCTGCGGTTATTGTGAAATTGCTTCGCAGTGAAATGCACTGCGCGCGTTAAGGGCGAATACATGTCAAAATTGCGGAAAGTACATGCCGGATGGAGTAGGACTCCAAATCGACCATATTATTCCGATTTTAAAAGGCGGAAAAACAGTTGCTTCTAATTTGCAGGTGCTGTGTTCAAAATGTAATGGCAGAAAGGGGAATAAAAGAACGACATAAAGAAAGAACACAAATCGTGAGCAGTTAGTTTAAAACGATTTGTGTTCTTTTTGCTTTTAAATTAAAATATAAGCTTTTTTAGTTTCTCTCAACCATCGCTCTCAAAAGTTCAATTTCGGCTTTGTAGCCGGGGAGTTCGTTTGGAGTTTCGAGATAAAAGGGGAGGCGGCGCAGGACAGGGTGGTTGATGATGCGGCGGAACGCTTCCGTGCCAATCTTGCCCTCGCCGATCTTTGCGTGGCGGTCTTTGTGAGAGGAAAGCCCGAAGATGCTGTCGTTAATGTGTACCGCTTTCAGGCGGTTAAGCCCAATCACGCGGTCAAACTCTGTCAACACACCGTCGAGGTCGTTTACAATGTCATACCCGGCATCGAACACGTGGCAGGTATCGAGGCACACGCCCATGAGGTCGGAGAGCGTTACGCGGTCCAGAATTTCACGGAGTTCCTCAAAATGAGAGCCGACTTCCGTGCCCTTGCCTGCCATGGCCTCGAGTAAAACCGTGGTGGTCTGTTCGGAAGATAAAATGGCGTTCAGCGTTTCGCTGATCTGTGTGACGCCGGTCTCGATGCCTTGTCCAACGTGGCTGCCGGGGTGGAAGTTATAGAGATTGTGCGGTGTGGCTTCCAGACGCTTCAAATCATCCTGCATCGTTTCGCGGGCGAATGTGCGGGTGTCTTCGTTTGCGGAGCAGGGATTGATTGTATATGGCGCGTGGGCGAGCAGCACGGCAAAGTGGTTTTCCGCCGCCAACTCGTTTAACTTCTGTGCGTCGTTCAGATCAAGCGGCTTTGCGCGGCTGCCGCGCGGGTTTCGCGTGAAGAATTGGAACGTATCCGCGCCGATGGAAAGTGCCGTTTTGCCCATGGCGTAGTAGCCCTTAGAGGCAGAAAGATGACAACCGATGTGCAGCATGGCTTATTCCTTGGAATTCCAGTTTTTGTAGATCTCTTTTGTGGAACGCACCATTTCCTGCGCAAAATCGGAAACATATTTGCGGTTATAGAACGCCTTTGTGCGGTCGTTTGGCATCATTTCGAGCAGCTCTTCTTCAGAAAGCTCACGATACCGGTTCTCAAACACGATGGAGCTCTTTGCAAAACGAGTTGTCTGCTTTCTTTCCTTTTGCTGCTGGGTGGGATAGCCGAAGACCAGCATGCAAAGCGGCGCGACCTGCGGGGGCAGGTTTAAAAGCTCTTTGTGAATCTCGAAGTTCTCAACAATATCGCCGATATAGCAGGAACCGATGCCGAGGCTTTCCGCGGCGATGCAGGCTGTGTGTGCGGCGATGACGGCATCTTCCGTTGCAAGCACCATGTTGCTGAGCTCCGGCGCGGGAATGTCTTCGCAGCCCGCCATTTTGAACTTTCTGTACCAACGGTGGTAATCTGCACAGAAAATGAGCACCATTTTCGCCTGTGCAATGAACGGCTGATGATCACAGGTTTCGGCAAGCTTATCCTTAATGGACTGATCCGTCACGTCAATGATAGAGTACGGCATGCAGTTGCCGCCGGTCGGTGCGCGCATGGCAGCGGCGAGGATAATATCTTTGATTTCGGGTGAGATCTCCTTATTCTCAAAAACACGGACGGACTTGCGGTTCATCAAAACCTGAATCGTTTCATTCATTTTTAAGACCCCTTCCAAATTGTTGTAATCAAGCTGCTAACAGTATAGCACAATAAAGCATTCGTGTAAAGGAGAATATTGAACCGAAGTGCACGGGAAAACGGCACTATGGGTTGACAAATTTAACAGCGGGGTTATAATAATATCAAAGAGGTGTATGAGGAGTGCGGCTATGGAATTGCATGAACTGATGAGAAAGTTACATAAGCTGGAGCTTGTGCAGCAGCTTGCACATCGGCGTGGGGCGCAGGAGCATGGCCTGTATTTCGGCCAGATGCCTGTACTGGATTTCATTGCGGCAAATCCCGGGTGCACACAGGTGCAGGTGGCAGACCATCTGCGCGTCAGCCCAGCCTCCATTGCACTCTCTACAAAGCGCTTGCAGAAGGCGGGGTATCTCACAAAAGAAGTGGATGCAGAAAACCTGCGCTGCAAGCGGCTTTATATCTCTGAAGAAGGGCAAAGGGTCTGTGCCATGTGCCGCGAGCGGTTAGACCAGATCGACGCGGTGGCGTTTCAGGGCTTTTCGGAAGAGGAGCTTGAAGCGTTTTCCTCTTTTTTGGACCGCGTGACGCTTAACATGACGGGCGAGACCGAAAATGTTGTGAGCGGCGAATTGTTCGGCCATTTGTGCCGGGAGCTCGATGCCATTGAAAAAGAGGCGAAGAAAAGCTGATTTTCTGGTAAAGTTGTGTTTTTTACCATCTGATTTGCAAAAAATATCAAATACATTCCTGCGCTCTTTCATTATAATAAGGGCGTAAACACAGAGGCGATACCACAATGCCGGTCAATCGGGCAAAATTTCACTTCGATAATACATACGCCGGTATGGATATGCTGTACGGGCCATATGTTCTGTATCAGATTGGGGACTTAAGCTGCGAAGCAGGTTACCAGACCTTTGAGCACGAGCAGGCGGTCTATGAGATTACATATGTGCTTTCCGGCACCGGTGCATTTTATGTAGATGATACGGTGTACACCATGCAGAAGGGTGACCTGCTCCTTGTGCGCAAGGGACAGATGCACAACATCATCTCGGCGGAGATCGAACCGCTGCGTTTCTTTTATCTCGGCTTTGATTTTGTGGAGCCGATCGTAAATGAGAAGATTGCACAGCTTAAGAGTTTTTTCGATACGAACGAGCAGGTGCAGTTTCATAACGCGGTCAGCTTACAGAACACGTTCATGCGCGTGCTTTCCGAATTCATTTCGGACGACGTACTCTCGAACCTTTTGATTGAGGCGTACATGCAGGAGATCATCTGCGGCGTATACCGCATTTTCAGCCGAAAGTTCTACAAAAACTACTTGCTGAGCGGCAGCAATAATTCCGATGAAAAGCTCGTCTACGATGTCATCAATTACATTGATGTGCACCTTGAGTCCATGGAAAACCTCAGCGCGCTCAGTGCGGAGTTTGGGTACAGTTATACCCATATTGCGCAGAAGTTCTCTGCGTTTACGGGCGAAAGCCTGAAATCCTATCACACAAAGCGGCGCTTTGAAAAATCAAACGAGTATCTTCGTCAGGGATATTCCGTTACAAAAGTCGCCGAGTTGATGGGCTTCAAATCGATCCATGCGTTCAGCCGCGCCTATAAAAAATATGTGGGCATGGCGCCGCGTGAATATAAAAAATGGGCCGAGGAGGATAAAAAGAACCTTCCGCAGCCCGCAGAAAATTCTTAAAGGAGTTGTATTCCAATGAAAGTTGCCGTTATTGGTTGCGGTACGATCGCAAATGCAGCACACATCCCGTCTTACATGAACAACCCGGAGGCAGAAATCAAGTATTTCTGCGACATCATCCCGGAGCGCGCACAGGCTGCCGTTGAAAAGTACGGCTGCGGCACCGCTGTTGTGGATTATCACGATGTCCTGGCAGACCCGGAAGTTGAAGCTGTTTCCGTCTGCACCCCGAACAATGTTCACCCGACCATTTCCATTGACGCATTGCGCGCAGGCAAGAATGTTCTGTGCGAGAAGCCGGCTGCAAGAACCTACAAGGAAGCCCTTGAGATGCAGAAGATTCAGCACGAGACCGGCAAGGTGCTCAATATCGGCGTTGTCAACCGCTTCAATGACAGCGTTAACCTCATCAAAAAGTATATCGACGACGGCAAGCTCGGCGAGATCTACCATGTACATGCCAGCTTCCGTGCACACCGTTCTATTCCGGGCCTCGGCGGCGCGTTTACCACAAAGGCGATTGCAGGTGGCGGTGCTCTGATTGACTGGGGCGTACATTACCTTGATATCGTTATGTACTGCTGCGGCGACCCGAAGGTTAAGACCGTTACGGGTGAAGCCTTCTGCGAGCTTGGCAAGGACATGAAGGGCTACGCATACACCGACATGTGGGCAGGTCCCCCGAAGTACGACGGCACCTACGACGTGGACGACTCCGTTGTCGGCATGATCCGTACCGAAGGCCCGGTCATCTCTCTGCACGGCGCTTGGGCGCAGAACATCGGCGAAAACGAGTGTTACATTGACTTCATGGGCGATAAGGGTGGCATCCGTCTCCAGTACGGCAAGGATTTCACCGTTTACAGCTCCGAGTACGGTGCACTCACGGAGTATAAGCCTGTCTTTAAGATGCGCGACCACTTCCAGAACGAGATTGACGCATTCATCGACTGCATCAAGACCGGCAAGAAGCTGCCGTCTCACATCGACACCGTTATCATCACGGCACAGATGATGCAGGCGATTTACGATTCTTCCGAGCAGCACAAAGAGATCACGCTGGGCTAAGCTCCCTGTGCATTAAGAAAGGAAATTGCTTATGTATCCCTTTTCTATCGGCGTTCTGATGGACGGCTTCCGCACCGATACGCTCACGGCTCTCGATAAAGCTGTTGCAGTCGGCGCGACCGGCATTCAGGTTTACGCAACAAGAGGCGAAATGTCGCCCGAGAATATGAACGCAGAAGCACGCCGCGAATTTTTGAAGCGCGTGAAGGATCACGGCCTGACGATCTCTGCGCTGTGCGGCGACCTCGGCCACGGCTTCAACGACCCGAAGCTGAACCCGGAGCTCATTGAAAAATCCAAACGCATCGTAGACCTTGCAAAGGACCTCGAGACCGATGTGATCACAACGCATATCGGCGTTGTACCGAACGACCCGAGCCACCCGCGCTATGCAATCATGCAGGATGCTTGCGGCCAGCTTGCGGCGTATGCAGACTCCATGCAGGCACACTTCGCCGTGGAGACCGGCCCGGAGATTGCAACGACGCTGAAGGGGTTCCTTGACGGCCTCCATTCCAAGGGTGTTTCCGTCAACCTTGATCCGGCAAACTTTGTTATGGTCACGGGCGACGACCCGGTTCAGGCGGTCTACACGCTGAAGGATTATATCGTGCACACACATGCAAAAGACGGCAAGCGTCTGTATTATGTCAGCCCGGAGATCCTGTACGGCATGGAGGAATCCGACATGCTGAACGATGCTTCCTTCATTGAGCTTCCGCTCGGCGAAGGCGACGTTGATTTCCCGGCGTACTTCAAGGCGCTGAACGACATCGGCTATAAGGGCTTCCTGACGATCGAACGCGAAGTCGGCGACGACCCCGAGGGTGATATCCGCAAGGCGGCAGATTACATCCGCAGCCTGATCTGATTTAAAAAACACAGAAGGAGAACGGTTTCGACCGCTCTCCTTTTTGCATCATAAAAGCCAAAAGGAGGAACGGAAAATGGCCAAAAAACGTGAGGTGTGGGACGCGGTGGACGAAAACGGGGAACTGCTCGGCTTTGATCTATACCGCGATGAATGGGGCAAAAAGCCCATACCGGAGGGTGCGCACCACCGTGTGGTGGAGATTTTCACCGTTACAAAGCAGGGCGAGGTTTTGTGCACGCAGCGCGACCCGAAAAAGCGGATTTTCGCGCTGAAATGGGAGGTGACCGGCGGCTCCGTTGTAAAAGGCGAAAAACCGCTTGCAGGCGCGGTGCGGGAGCTTAGGGAAGAGACCGGCATCGTAAAGCAGCCGGAAGAGCTGACCTTTTTGCTGCGTCTGACGCACGGCCCGACGGTGTTTTACGTGTATGCCGCAACGGTTGAAAGCGCGGATATCCCAATCACGCTGCAGGCGAATGAAACGATCGATTACAAATTTCTGCCGTATGGCAAATTCTGCGATTTCATACAGTCCGAGGCGTTTGCCGCTTCCCTTCGGGAACGTTTTCCGGCGTATCAAAACGCGCTCGAAACGTATGTGAAGCAAGTTTTGAAAGGCGCAACTTGCAAAAAATGACGGAGAAAAAATCAATTATTCATTTGCGTGCTTTCCTGTTGAATTTTGGTGTTTGCTGTGTTAAAATCTCAGACGGACTAAAAACAGGCGGCTTGCCTGCAATGAGGAAAGTTGGCGTAGTATGAATAACCCAATCCAAAACGTTAAAGAAAAGCTTACAAAGCAAAATTTAAAGACATTTTTGCTCATCACGTTTGGCACCTTTATTTTTGCCATCGGCATTTATTTCTTTAAATTTCCGAATAATTTTTCCACCGGCGGCGTGAGTGGTATCTCTATTCTGCTCGGTCGTATTTTTCCGTCGTTCTCCACGGCGGATATCATGTGGATTATCAATATCATTCTGCTCATCGTCGGTTTTATCATTTTAGGACGCGGTTTTGGTGTGCTTACCGTGTATTGCAGCATGCTGCTTTCGTTTTTGACGTGGCTGTTTGAAAAGGTCATTCCGCTTTCAAAGCCGCTTACCGATCAGCCGTTCCTCGAGCTGTGCTACGGCATGATGCTGCCGGCGGTCGGCTCGGCGATCCTCTTTAATTGCAACGCTTCGAGCGGCGGCACGGATATTGTTGCGATGATCCTCAAAAAGTACACGAGTCTTGATATCGGCAAAGCGCTGCTCGTCAGCGATGCGCTCATCGCATTTTCCGCGACGTTTGTATTCGATATCCGCACAGGCCTGTTTTCGCTGCTCGGTCTTGCTATCAAAGCGTTCATGGTCGATTCCGTGATTGAAGGTATTAACCTCTGCAAATATTTCTCCATTGTCACCACGCACCCGGAGGAGATTTGCGATTACATCATTCACAAGATGAACCGCAGCTCGACCATTGTGGATGCCACAGGCGCGTATTCGCATGAGGGCTGCAAGGTCGTTATGGTTGCGTGCAGACGCGGTGAAGCTGTGAAGCTCCGCGCGTATGTCCGTTCCGTCGATAAAAAGGCATTTATGTTCATCACGAATACGAGCGAGATCATCGGCAAGGGCTTCCGTTCTGTTGAATGACCGTACATAAAAGTTTTTGGCAGCGCACCGTTTCGGTGTGCTGCCTTTTTACAGGCAAAAATTTAATTTAGTATTGACTTAATTAAAATTCGTGCTATAATTTAATTTAGCAAATACTTAATCAGGAGGACGCTATGGGGTCAACGGCTATGATGTTCAAAGCACTGGCAGATGAAAACCGCCTTTTGCTGCTGCGCCTTTTGCTGCGCCGCAACTGTTGCGTGCGCGCACTGGCAAGACAGCTGGATATTTCGGAAGCGGCGGTTTCACAGCATTTAAAAGTTCTGCGTGAAGCGGGGCTCATTTTCGGCGAAAAGTGCGGTTATTTCATGCACTACACCGTCAATCGCGCGGCGGTTAAAGAACTCAGCAGCCAGCTCTCTCGCATGGCGCTTTCTGCAGAGCAGTTGCCCTGCACACCGCAGCATGGCGGGTGCAGCCGTGCGGAATATGACAAATGCCGAAACGCGGCACAGCCGCAGACGGAGCATATTCTGCACGTAGAAGAAAATAGGATATTTGATTTGAAAGGAAGTATGAACATGAAAATCGCGGTAACGTATCAGAACGGACTGGTTTTCCAGCATTTCGGCCATTCCGAAGCGTTTAAGATCTATGAGATTGAGAACGGCGAAGTTAAAAATGCAGAGGTCGCGCCCACAAACGGCAGCGGCCACGGTGCACTGGCTGGCTTTTTGAAGCAGCACGGCGTGAATGCGCTCATCTGCGGCGGCATCGGCGGCGGTGCGCGCACGGCGCTTGCAGAAGCGGGCATCGAGTTGTATCCCGGTGTTTCCGGCAGCGCGGACGCGGCGGTCAATTCGCTGCTGAACGGCACACTGCTCTATAACCCGGATACCGTCTGTGCACACCATCACCACGAGGGCGGTCATGACTGCGGCAGCCATAGCTGCGGGGAAGATAAGCACGGCTGCGCGGGCAATCATTGATTTACCGGAAGGGTCATTTCGGCATTTGCTGCGATGACCTTTCTTTTTCTTTACAAACCGCGAAACTGTTTGAAAACACGCGATTTCTGTGTTATACTATACGCAGAGTTTGAAATTTATCTACGGGAGGACAAGCATGTCGAATCCGTACAGAGAGGAATTTATCTCCATTTATACACAGAATATCACGCGCGAGGGCTCGCAGAAGCTTTTGGCGTGGCTGGATACCACCGATTTTTACACCGCGCCGGCAAGCACAAAGTTCCACTGTGCCTGCGAAAGCGGCCTTGTGATGCACAGCCTGAATGTCTACAAGGCGATGCGCGAGCGTTGGTTTGACGAGGGCGACAGTGAAGAAAGCTTTGCGATATGTGCGCTGCTGCACGACGTGTGCAAATCGCAGTTTTATAAGACCTCCACGCGCAACGTGAAAAATGACGAGACCGGGCAGTGGGAAAAGCGTCCGTTTTACACGGTGGACGATGCATTTCCGTTCGGTCACGGTGAAAAGTCCGTTTACCTCATCGAGCGTTTTATGCGTCTAAAGCCCGTGGAGGCCATGGCAATCCGCTGGCACATGGGTGGCTTTGACGACGCGGCGAAGGGCGGCAGCTTTGCCATCAGCCTGGCATTTGACCGCTATCCGCTCGCCGTGAAGCTGCACATGGCTGATTTGGAATCAACCTATCTGCGCGAAAAAGGCACCTCCGATGTGCGCTGAGAGGCGGTGAGCAGATGATCGCGATACAAACTGCAAATTTAACGAAAAAATACGGAGACATCATTGCGATAAATGGCGTGGACCTTGAAGTGGAAGCCGGGGAGATCGTCGGCTGCCTCGGCCCGGAGAGATCCGGCAAAACGACGCTGCTGCGCCTTTTAACGGGTCTTGTGCGCCCGACGCTCGGCGACAGCACAGTGCTGGGACTTTCTTCTGTGAAAGAGAGTCGCAAACTGCGCGCGAAAAGTGGTATCGTTACCGATACGGCGGCCTGCATTGGAAGCATGAGTGCTCTGGAAAACCTGCTGATGTTCGCTTCCATGTATGGCATGCGCAAGGAGCAAGCCCGTACACATGCGGCGCAGCTTTTGAAGAAGCTTGACCTTTGGAACGCGCGCGACCGCAAGGTCTACACGTTTTCCACAGAGATGTGCCGCCGGCTATCGCTGGCGCGTGCGCTTGTACATCACCCGCAGATCGTGTTTTCGGACGGTTTGCCCGGTGGCGAGCAAGCGGTATCGGACGCAATGGTGCTGCGTACACTTTCGGATTACGCAAAGGAAACCGGCGCCACGGTGTTGCTTTGCACCGATCATCTTGAAAGCGCGGAGGAAATCTGCACAAGCTTTGCGGTGCTGGAGCACGGCTTTTTACGGGCAAGCGGCGACCTTTCGATGCTTACGGCCGCTTCCGAATTGACGCCTATGGCGGTAATCCGCGTGAGCGACACGCAGAAGATGCCGGAGGACTTCACACTGCGTGATGGCGCGTGGGAAAAGCCAATCGAATCCGAAGCCGATATGCCGGAGCTTATTTCCGGGCTTGTGCGGGAGAATGTCGGCATTTACGAAGCATCCGTGTGTACGCCCACATTGCAGGATGTTTATTACGCGTTTGTGAAAAAGCCGGGAGAGGAGACACCGCATGAAGAAGCTGTTTTATAAGCTGTTTTCCAAAGCGGAACGTGCACTCATAATGAAGGACCTTTCCGCTTTGTGCCGCCGCAGGCTGATCTTGACGTTGCTCATCGCACTGCCGCTCGTTTTTGCGGTGGTGTTCCCGCTTTTGTTCCTGTTCGTTTCCGCTATGGTCTCACCGGAATCCTCCGGTGTGGAGCAGTTTAAAAACCTGCTCGATAACATTCCTCAGGGGACGGACGAGCGCGCGCAGATGTTCTACATTTTCACAGCGTTTATTTCGCCGATGCTGTTTATGCTCATTCCGCTTTTATCGGCAATCATTACGGCTTCGTACACGTTTGCGGGCGAGCGGGCACACGGCACAATGGAAACGCTTCTGTTTGCGCCGTTCAGCGTGCGCCGCTTTTTGCAGGTGAAGGCGGCAAGCAGTGTTTTGGCTTCCGGACTTGTCACGGCGGTTTCGTTTATTCTGTTCTTTGTCGTCACGGCTATCGGCGATATGGTTTTGAAAGCGCCGTTTTTCTTTGACCTTTCATGGTTCGTTCTGGTGTTTTTGCTCTCGCCGGCCATCACGGTGCTGGGCGTTACGTTTGCTGCGATGCTGACCGTGAAAGCACACTCCACAGCGGAATCCATTCAAATTTCCGGCTATATCGTGCTGCCGATTTTGCTCATCTTCATCGGGCAGATCATGGGCCTGTATCGCTTAAACAGTATTGCGCTTTTGATTTTGACAGCGATCATCGTTATGATCGACCTGTGTTTATTCAACTTCGGGTTCCGGCGCTTCACAGCCGAAAAGCTGCTGACGCGTCCGCCGGAAAAGCCGCGAAAGGAGAAAACCAATGTCTATTGACCTGCACTGCCACACAAGATATTCGGACGGCTCCACGCCGCTTGAGGAGCTTATACAACTTGCTGCGCTCCGCGGCGTGACGACGTTCGCGCTCACCGACCACGATACCATGGCGGGCCGCGAATGCGCGTTGGAGCTTGGGCGGGGAGCGGGCGTGACGGTGATTCCCGGCGTGGAAATTTCTGCTGCAGACCCGAAGCGTCACGGCAAAGCGCACATTCTATGCTATAAGCCGAAGAAGCCCGAAGTGTTGCTGCCGCTGCTGCAAAAAACGACGGACAGCCGCCATGCGGCGATGCTACGCTCCGTTGATAAAGTCTGCCGCCTGTATGCGATTCCGCGCGAGATGATTCTGCGCCGCGCGGAGGGCTCGACGAATATCTACAAGCAGCACGTTTTGCAGGCGTTAATGGACGCCGGCTACGCGAGTGAGATGTTCGGCGAGGTTTTTAAGAAGCTCTATGATTCCAAAACGGGCATCGCCTACGAGAAGGTGGATTATCCCGATATCGATACTGTGATGGATGCGGTTGACGCCGCAGAGGGCATCGCGGTTTTGGCGCACCCGAGCGAATACCACAGCATGGATCTTCTGCGCGAGCTGTGCAGAAATCACCGCATCCGCGGCATTGAAGTTTATCACCCGCGCAACACGGAGGAGGATAAAGCGGAAATGTTGCGCTTAGCCGAAAAGTATGACCTTGCCGTCACCGGCGGCACGGATTATCACGGCTTTTACACGACAAAGAAAAATCCGGTCGGCACGTTCACGACGGCCGAATCCGAATTTGATAAATTATTTTCTGAATGAAAGGGAAATGCAAAATGAAGTATGATTTCACACCGAAAGGTGTATGTTCCAGAGGCATTCATGTAGAGCTCGACGGCGACGTTATTCGCTCCGTGAAATTCGACGGCGGCTGTAACGGCAATACGCAGGGCGTGGCAGCGCTTGCGGTCGGCATGACCGTTGACGAATACGTAAAGCGCTGCAAGGGCATCAAGTGCGGCTTTAAGAACACCTCCTGCCCGGATCAGCTCGCGCTCGCACTGGAAGAAGCGCTTGCAGAGCAGAAGAAGGCATAAGTAATTTGCTCAAGAGAAATTACCCGGAGAGAAACTCTTTCCGGGTTTTTCTCTGTTTGGGCTTGATTTTTCCTCAGAATACGGTATAATAGTTTAGTCAACAAAATATGCGGGTATGGCGGAATTGGCAGACGCGCCAGATTTAGGTTCTGGTACTTCGGTGTGCAGGTTCAAGTCCTGTTACCCGCACCATCAAGAGGCTATAAAAAAGATATAGCCCGTGGAAATCCCGATTTTATCGGGGTTTCCACCGTTTTATACGGCAAAATTTTAGCGACCGATTTTGTAGATGTAAATCGGTCGTTTTCCCTTTATATAAGGTTTTGAACTCTCACACAACCGAACACCCGATACGCAGGCAGATAGAAATCAAAAATCTATAAGTAAAACAACCTTTTTGCAGCTATAAAGCACACAATGAACGGAGGTGAAATACTGTGCAGCTTCTTTATGGCGTACCTGAAGATATTGAAAAATGGATGGACTTAATAACAGAGGTTCGATGGAATTTTCCGGGGCTTGAAACACAGGAAAAGCTAAATGAGCATAAAACCAGCGTCCTGAAATTTATGGATAAGCGGCAGGCTGTTTGTGTAAAAGAAGAATCCAAAATTGCGGGAGTTATATTGTTTTCACGAGCATACAACATGATTTGCTGCCTTGCAGTTGCACCCCAATACCGCCGCCGCGGTGTGGCTACAATGCTTATGGATGAAGCACTTGCCAATTTAGACAAAACAAAAGAAATAACGGTTTCTACATTTCGGGCTGATGATGAAAAAGGAATTGCACCAAGAACATTGTATGAGAAATTCGGTTTTGTTGCAGATGAACTTATAGAGGAATTCGATTACCCAAATCAAAAATTTGTCCTTTTCCCCGTCGGCGCAGAACGAAAAGCCCGACAGATGTCTATTAACGGTATGGTTCGGGAAATCAGCCGTATTCTTGCGGACTGTGGCCCTACAATATATTTGTACGGTTCGTCTGCATTGAATGATTTCAGATTGGGTTGGAGCGATATTGATATTTTAGTCCTGACGGAGAAGCAAATATCCGAGTCACAGGCAAATTTGCTTGTAAATCTCCGCCGGACTATGCTCGCAGATGAACCCGATAATCTTTATTACCGTTCTTTTGAGGGCGCTATGCTCACCAGAAGTGCCTTTCTCGCAAACGCTGATGACCGAGTGGTTTATTGGGGTACAAGCGGAGAGAGAATTACCGACAGGTATTTGCTAGATGGCTTTGGCAAAACAGAACTGATTGAGAGCAGTATTCTTTTGTACGGGAAGGATATACGAAAAGAACTGAGATATCCGGATTTACATGAGTTGTATGCCGATGTGAATCGTCACTATAAGACTATAAGAAAGTACGCACAAAGCACCGGAAGAAATTTTTATTCTTTCGGTTGGCTGTTGGATATATCTCGTTGCATATACACACTTCGCACAGGCAAGATTATTTCTAAAACAAAAGCGGCAGAATGGGCGCTTCAAAACAATCTCTGCCCGGATGTGCACGCTCTAACAACCGCATTAAATGTCCGCAAATGCCCGTTAAAGTACCGATATGATAAAGATACATTCGACTATGCTGAAACACTTGGCGAGGTTGTTCAGCATTTTGCAGATGTGTTAGAAAAAGAATTGAAAGCAATTGAATAAGAAAAGGCGAAAAAATCTATTTTATAGTTCTCCCACATAAAAACGAGTGTATTCAGCGGCTTTGGCTTTTGTGTTCACTCGTTTTTTTATATGCCATATATATGACACGATCGGCCGGACGGCGAAGCGGAAATCAGAGAATATTATGAAATGGCACCGGGTATCGTTGAAGCTATCAATCAAAAACAGAAGGTCAAGCCGGATAAGAGACTTGACCTTCTGTTTTCGTATTTATAGTTGTCTAAAAATTATTTCGCGTTGACCGCTTCTTCGATGGCTTCCAAAACAGTGTCGTAGTCCGCTTCCGTGACGAGGAGGGAGATCTCGACTTCGGAAGTCGTGATGAGGCGGATGTCGGCGTCGCTTGCGGCGATGGCGCTGAACACTCTGGCTGCCATGCCCGGCGTGTTTTTCATCTGCGGGTCATAGACGGAGATTTTATGGTTCACGCTGCTGACGATAACCTTGATGCCGGTCTCGGTCTTGAGCGTATTCGCAAAAGACAGCACCTCGATGAGGTCTTGGTCAGAAATGGTAAAAGAAAGGCCGGCATTTGCACCGTGGTTCGGGGGCATGGAGATCATATCGATGTTGATATCGAGCTCCGCGATGCGCTCGAATACCTCAGCCATAAAGCCTGTGGTGGCGGGGCTGCCTTGCAGGGTGACCAGTGTGATATTGCTGACCGTGCTGATTTCGGTTGTGCCCATGATCTGTTCCATCCTTTCTTAAACCAAAGCGGACATGTCGTAAAGGCCGGGGCCTTTGCCACTCATGAATACCGCTGCGTTTACTGCGCCCACCGCGAACAGCTCTTTGGACTGCGCGGAATGGGAGAGCGTGATGACCTCGTTGTTGCCCGCAAAGATCACCTCATGCTCGCCGACAATGGTGCCGCCGCGCACGGAGTGAATGCCAATCTCGCTCTTTTCGCGCTTTTTGCGCTGTGCGTGGCGATCGTACATATACTGCGTTTCGCCGTCGCGCACGGAAGCAAGCGCATCGGCAAGCATCAAAGCCGTGCCGCTCGGCGCGTCAATCTTCTGATTGTGGTGCTTTTCGACGATCTCAATGTCGAACTGGTCGCCGAGCACCTTTGCCGCCTTTTTTGCAAGCTCCAGCATCAGGTTAATGCCAAGTGACATGTTGCGGGAATAGAAGATTGGCTGCGTTTCGGAAGCTTTGGTAAGCTCCGCGGTCTGCTCTGCTGTGTAGCCCGTGGTGCAGAGCACAGCCGGAATGCCACCCTTTTCCGCCGCGTAGTGCAAAATCGGCGTCAAAAGGGAGGGGTGGGAGAAGTCGATGATAACATCTGCCGCTTCCGTCACCTGATCGATGGAGGTGTAAGCGGGGTAGGAAGCAGTCTGTGCATTGACGTTCAGATCAACGCCGGCAACAATCTCGCAATCGGTGCGTTCGGAAACAAGCTGCGTGATGAAGTGACCCATTTTGCCGCAGCAGCCACATAAAATAATCCTTGTCATTTTACGTCCGTTCCTTTCTTAATCAGGCGAGCTGCAGATGCTTTGCCATTTCGACTTTCAGCTTTGCAATCTGCTCATCGGACATATCGGCAAGCGGCAAGCGGCAGTGGCCGCAGTTGAAGCCCATCAGGTTCAATGCCTGCTTTACCGGGATTGGGTTGACGTCCATGAACAGTGCGTTCATGAGGTCGAGATACTTAAACGTGAGTGCCTGCGCCGTCTTGAGGTCGCCCGCAACGGAAGCGGTGGCAAGCTCGTGCATTTCTTTCGGCATGATGTTGGAGAACGTAGAGATGACGCCCTTGCCGCCGAGAGACGCAATCGGCAAAGTCTGCGTGTCTTCACCGGAGTAAACCGTGAGGTCATCACCGCAAAGCTCACGCGTTTTGATGAGCGCGGAGATGTCGTGGTTCGCTTCCTTTGTGGCAACGATGTTCTGTGTCTTCGAGAGCTCGTAGTACGTTTCCGGCAGAATGTTGAGGCCGGTGCGGCTTGGGACATTATACACAATGCACGGGATTTTTACACTGCCCGCAATGCGGTTGAAGCTTGCAACGAGGCCGCGCTGGGAAGTCTTGTTGTAGTACGGCGTGACAAGCAGAAGGCCGTTTACACCGAGTGCTTCTGCTTTTTGGGAGAGCTCCACGGCGTAGGCGGTATCATTGCTGCCGGTGCCTGCGATGACCGGCACGCGGCCAGCAACCTTGTTTACGGTGAACTCGATGACTTTCACGTGCTCTTCATCGGTGAGCGTTGCCGCTTCGCCGGTGGTACCGCAGGTGACAATGGCATCGGTGCCGCTTGTAATCTGAAACTCGATGAGCTTTTCAAGCTCCTCGTAGTTTACGGACATATCCGGGTTAAACGGGGTAACAAGTGCCACCGCTGCGCCGGTAAAAATGGTCTCTTTCATCTAAAAAATACCTCCTGAACGGTATCAGTCAAAATAGCCCTTCTTCGCGAGCAGCTCTGCAAGCAGAACACCGCCGCCTGCTGCGCCGCGCAGCGTGTTGTGGGAAAGGCAAACGAACTTGTAGTCATACTGGGTATCCGGGCGCAGTCTGCCGATGGAAACGGCCATACCATGCTCCAGTTCACGGTCGAGTTTTGCCTGCGGACGGTCTGCTTCCGTAAAGTAGTGCAGGAACTGCTTCGGTGCGCTCGGCAGCTCGAGCTCCTGTGCCGGGCCGCGGAACTCTGTCCAGCGGCGGATGATTTCCTCCGGTGAGACCTTCTTTTCCATGGAGACGAACACCGCAGCCGTATGGCCGTCGGAAACCGGCACGCGGAAGCACTGTGCCGTGATGGACGGGGTGGTCGCATTGACAATCTTATCGCCCTCAATGTGGCCCCACAGCTTCATCGGCTCCTGCTCGGATTTTTCTTCCTCGCCGCCGATATACGGGATGACGTTGTCGAGAATATCGGGATACGTTTCAAAGGTTTTGCCGGCGCCGGAGATGGCCTGATATGTGCAGGCGAGCACCTTCGTGACGCCGAGGTCCATCAGGGGGTGAATAGCCGGAACGTAGCTCTGAAGGGAGCAGTTGGACTTTACGGCGATAAAGCCGCGCTTTGTGCCGAGGCGCTTTCTCTGTGCGTTGATGATCTCAATGTGGTCGGCGTTGATCTCCGGCACAACCATCGGCACATCCTCGACGCCGCGGTTTGCGCTGTTGTTGGAGACGACCGGGCACTCCTTTTTCGCATAAGCTTCTTCAAGGGCGCGGATTTCGTCTTTTTTCATATCGACGGCGCAGAATACAAAATCGACCTTGGAGACGACTTCGTCCATATCTGCAACAGCGTCTAAGATGATCATATCCGCCATACTTGTGGGAATGGGCGTTTTCATAGCCCAGCGCTTTTCTACGACGCTTTTATATGTTTTACCGGCGGAGCGGGAAGAGGCCGCAAGCACGGTCACGTTGAACCACGGATGGTTTTCAAGGAGCGTTGCAAAACGCTGACCGACCATGCCTGTGCAACCAATGATACCGACATTATACTTTTTCATTTCTTTCACCCGTCCTGTTTGCAGGACATCCTTTCAAAAATGATGAAATGTACGCTCAAAAACAAAATTAAGGTCAAATTTCATTTTTGAGCGAAAAAAAACCGGTTGAAATCCGGTCATACATACAATATAATAGAATGTGCACAGGCTTTTACGAAAGTCTCCCTGCGGAAAAGCTCTGATAGCACTCCATCCTATTGCAGATGACAGTTACGGGGCTTTCGCCACAGCAACCAGATCCAAGCGTACCACATGCGCTGAGATCTTCGGCGGTGTGTCCTTTTTCTGCGGGCCGATGCCTGTGGAGGGCCAAAACCCGCGGATACTTTTACAAACCGCGCCTCTATCCTTATTATAATACATGGAATACGGATTGTTGTCAATTTATTTATGAAAAATTCTTAGAATAATCCTGCGTAATTTGGGGGATGCGGCTATTTTAATTCAGATTGGAAGGAATATACTTGGATACGCAAACTTTACAGACAAAAGATTTTGATTTTGAGCTTCCGGAAGAACTTATCGCCCAGACGCCGATTGAACCGCGTGACGCTTCGCGCCTGATGGTGTTGGACAAAACAACCGGTGAGATCGAGCACAGACATTTTCACGACATCACGGAGTATTTGAATGAGGGCGATTGTCTTGTGCTCAACAATTCCCGCGTTTTGCCTGCGCGTATTTACGGCATTAAAAACGAGACCGGCGCGCACGTTGAATTTTTGCTTCTGAAAAATTGCGGTGACGATGTATGGGAAGCACTTGCAGGTCCGGGCAAGCGTGCAAAGGTCGGCACCTCGTTCACGTTCGAGGGCAGCTCCATGACCTGCGAGGTCATCGAAGTGAAGGACGACGGCAACCGCCTGATCCGCTTCCATTACGACAAGGGCACGAACTTCTTCACGGAGCTGGATAAGATTGGCCAGATGCCGCTGCCGCCCTATATTAAAGAAAAGCTCAAGGATAAAGAGCGCTACCAGACGGTGTATTCCAAAGAGGAAGGTTCTGCCGCTGCGCCGACGGCCGGTCTGCACTTTACGCCGGAGCTGCTCGATGCAATTCGCTCAAAAGGCGTGAAGGTCGTGTTCGTCACACTGCATGTCGGCCTTGGCACGTTCCGCCCGGTGAGCGTGGATAACATTCTCGACCACAAAATGCATAGCGAGCATTATCACATGCCGAAAGAGACTGCCGACGCCATCAACGAGACGAAGAAAAACGGCGGACGCGTGATCGCTGTCGGCACTACGAGCTGCCGCACGATTGAATCTGTCGCAAAAAAATGCGGCAAAATTTGTGAGGACGATGACTGGACGGATATTTTCATCTATCCGGGCTTTGAATTTAAGGGCCTTGATGCGCTCATCACGAACTTCCATTTGCCGGAAAGTACGCTCATCATGCTGGTCTCCGCGCTTGCGGGCCGCGAACACATTTTGAATGCGTATAACACTGCCGTCAAGGAGCGCTACCGCTTCTTCAGCTTCGGCGACGCCATGTTCATCAAATAACTTTGAAAGGAATTTTCTTTACATGTACAAGCTTATCAAAAGAGAAAACCACGCGCGGCGAGGCGAGCTCCAAACCGTGCACGGCACGGTGCAGACACCGGCGTTTATGAACGTCGCGACGGCTGCGGCGATTAAGGGTGCGGTTTCTGCTTACGACCTTAAAGATATTAAATGTCAAGTGATGCTCTCCAACACGTACCACCTGCATCTGCGCCCGGGCGATGACGTGGTGCGCAAAATGGGCGGCGTACGCAAGTTTACCGGCTGGGACGGCCCTGTACTGACGGACAGCGGCGGATTTCAGGTTTTCTCGCTCGCGAAGCTGCGCAATATCAAAGAAGAAGGCGTGACGTTTGCGTCGCACATCGACGGCCATCGCATCTTCATGGGCCCGGAGGAAAGCATGCGTATTCAGTCCAACCTCGGTTCTACCATCGCCATGGCGTTTGACGAATGCGTGGAAAACCCGGCGGAATACGACTACGCGAAAAATTCCTGCGCACGCACAGCACGCTGGCTGCGCCGCTGCAAGGCGGAGATGAACAGACTGAATGCGCTGCCGGATACGATCAACCCGAACCAAATGCTGTTCGGCATCAATCAGGGCTGCACATACATCGACCTGCGCGTGAACCACATGAAGGAGATTGCGGAATTGGGACTCGATGGTTATGCCATTGGCGGCCTTGCGGTCGGCGAGCCGGCAGAGGTCATGTATGAAGTGATTGAAGCGGTTGAAGAGCATATGCCGCAGGATAAGATCCGCTACCTGATGGGCGTGGGCACGCCGACAAATATTCTGGAAGCGGTGCACCGCGGCGTTGATCTGTTCGACTGCGTGATGCCGAGCCGCAATGCACGCCATGGTCATGCATTTACAAATGAAGGCGTGCGCAATATGCTCAATGCGAAATACACGCTGGACGATCAATCGATCGACCCGACCTGCGACTGCCCGGTCTGCCGCAAGTTTTCCCGTGCTTATATTCACCACCTTTTCAAAGCGGGGGAGATGCTTGCCATGCGCTTGACAGTTATGCATAATCTTTATTTCTACAACAATTTGATGGAACGCATTCGTAACGCGCTCGATGAAGACCGGTTTGAAGCATTTTATCAGGAGTATTCAGAGAAATTTAACAAAAGAATTTAGAAAATCCTTGCAACCACGAATGGCTTTTGTTATAATGTATAAAGTTAATTTGGTGACGGGTGTATTGACCGCTTTGCAGTCGAACGGAGCGCACCATGAAAGAAAGGAAAGAAAACCATGAATTTGAGTGTTTTGACAACGACAGGTGCAGCAGCCGGCGGCAACATGTCCAGCATGCTGATCATGCTCCTTGTTTACGGTGCGATCATCGCGGCTATGTACTTCATCTTCTTCCGCCCGCAGAACAAGAAGAAGAAGAAGGAAGCGGAAATGCGCAAGAACGCACAGGTCGGCGACGAGATCACGACCATCGGCGGCATTTGCGGCAGAATCATCGCTGTAAAAGATGAGACCGACAGCGTTATCATCGAGACCGGCAGCGACCGTGCAAGACTGCGCATCAAGCGTTGGGCGATCGGCAGCGTCGATACCATCCACGAGGAAGACGCGTAAGTTTCACTCTTTTTAAAAGCGAATAGTTTTGAGCCCCCTGGAATAAGTATGAAACAAAACTTATTTCAAGGGGCTTTTTCTATGCTGAATTTTAAGAAGCTGTTTTTGGGTTTCCTGTTTTCTGTGCTGTTTTCGGCTGTGCTGATCGCGGTTTGTGCCTTTATGATTTTAAAGCTCGGCTTTTTGCCGTCCGAGCCTATACTTGGTACGGCTGCGGCGGTGATCGGCGGCGTTTCCGTTTTTGCTTCCGCTTTCCTTGCGGCGCGCCTCGCGGGGGAAAAAGGATTGCTGCACGGCCTTGTGCTTGGCACGCTCTATGCAGTTTTCTATGTTGCGATAAGCGTTATGCTGTATGCAAATATGCGGGTTGTACTTCTTGTTATACGGAGCGTAATATTTGTAATATGCAGCGTATGCGGTGGAGTAATGGGTGTGAATAGAGATGAAAAAATCAGATTTTAAGCCATGATTTTGTAGCCGCTAATCAAGAGTATAAGAACGATTTTGCATATTTATTCATAATAACTTGTGGCAAAGCAGAACTGTATATCCATAAGTTTACATAAGATTATAGACATAAATTTGTGCAGATGCAAAAATATTCACGGAAGCTCTTGCAAATTTGGCTAAAAAGTATTATAGTATATAAGACAGAAGTGAGGTGGCGTATCATGAAAAACGGCAAATTGGGCTTTATCGGTATAGGAAACATGGCGTCCGCGATTATTGGCGGTATCTTATCTTCCGGCACTTTCCCGGTCGGGGATATTTATATGTACAATCCGCACGCGGAAAAAATGCAGCGCTTTACAGAATCCGGCTGCGTAGCCTGTACTTCTGCCGAAGAAGTTGCCGAGCTTTGTGATACGGTGTTCCTTTGCGTAAAGCCACAGATTTTCCCGGAGGTGCTGCGCGTCATTGCGCCGACCGTTGCGAAGAAGAATGCAGACGACGTTGTCATCGTTTCAATCGCTGCGGGCGTAACGTTTAAGAATTTGCAGGACGCGCTCGGCGCAGACCGCCGCTACGTGCGTGCCATGCCGAACACGCCGCTGCTGCTCGGTGAGGGCGCTACGGCGCTGTGCCGGACAAGCAATGTGCCGGAAGAGGATTTTGCGCGCGTGCGTTCCGCTTTCTCCTGCTGTGGTGTCACGCAGGAGATTGACGAAGCGCAGATGAATGCGGTGATTGCGGTCAGCGGCAGCTCGCCTGCGTATTTGTATCTGCTTGCAAAGCTTACTTGTGATTATGCAGCGCAGCAGGGCATTGACCCGAAGACCGCGCTTACACTGTTCTGCCAGACCATGAAAGGCAGCGCCGATATGCTTTTAAACAGCGGCAAAGACCCACAGGCGCTTATAGATATGGTCACGTCAAAGGGCGGCACAACATTTGCTTTGCTGAATGTCTTGAAAGAACAGGGCTTTAATGAGGCGATGATCAACTCGTTTGAAGCCTGCACGCACCGCGCCGAAGAACTTTCCATGTGAGTGTGCAAGGCATAACACGGCGACGCTTCACATATAGATTGACCATCTTTTACAGGTGGTGAACGAAAATGGAAGCAAAGCCGAAATATGCAAAATCACGCAGCTTATCTGTTTTAATGGCTTTGCGCATTTTGTTCCTGCTTGGCTTTTTGTTTGGTTGCTTATTTGCACGGACATCGCAAATAGCTATGGCGCCGGTTTCCGGCTCTGTGTGGTTTAGGGGGCCGTTTGAAACGGGAACGGACTTTCCGTTTGTATTTTCCGCATTTTTATTTGATTCGCTTTTTTACGCATTGCCGATTTTTTTATTTGGCATGACGTTTTTAGGTGTGCTTGTGATTCCCGCTGCGATAATCCTGAAGGGCTTCACGCTTGGCACGTCGCTTACGGCGCTGATTCGGCTTGAGGGTATCGGATCGTATTTTCGGCGGTGCTTTGATTATCTGCCGACGACAATGCTATGCATCACGGTGCTTTTGCTGCTTGCGGCGGAAGCGCTTTGCACGGCAAGGCGCAGCTGTCGGGTGTTTTTCGGAAACGGAGAACCGCTTTCCGTAAAAAACTGCACCGTGCGGTTTTTGCTTGCGTTTGCGGCGCTGGTTTTCATTTCGATTTTATACGGTGCATTGCACTTTTTGATTTTGCAAATTTAGATTTTAAAGCAAAGGAGGCCGAAATGAATGAACATGGATGAATACTTCGTGCTGTTTCGCGAGTACATGCTCGTGCAGAAACCGAGTTCCGTAAATACGCGGGATTCTTATCTGCGCGATGTTTCGGCTTTCCTGCGCTACTTGGAGGGCGAAAATATAACATCTCCACTCGAAGTGGAAACGGAGACGGTGGAAGCGTATGTGCAGCATTTGCACAGCTTAAACCGTACAAATTCCACGATCTCCCGCAATATTGCCTCTGTGCGTTGCTTTTATAAGTTTCTCATCCTGCGCGGAGATATGCAGGTGAACCCAGCGAAATCCGTAAAGCTTGAAAAAGAGCCGAAAAAGCTGCCGCAGACGCTGACAAGCGAGGAGATAGACTTGCTGCTTTCCCAGCCGAATGTCACGGAAGCTAAGGGCTGCCGCGATAAAGCGATGCTGGAGCTTCTTTATGCCACCGGTATTCGCGTCAGTGAGCTCATCAACCTCAACGTGCAGGATATCAACCTGCGCACGGGAAAGCTGTTCTGCCGCGGCACCAAGGGCGTGCGCACCATTCCGATTTATGCGAAAGCGGTCGTTGCTGTATCCGATTATCTTTACCGTATGCGCGATTTGATTGTGGACCCGGACAACAGCGGAGATGCGCTGTTTGTCAATCTGAACGGCTCGCGTTTGACGCGCCAGGGTTTCTGGAAAATTATCAAGGCGTATACGGCGGAGGCCGGCATCACGAAGGAGATTACGCCGCACACGCTGCGTCATTCGTTTGCCATGCGCCTTTTGCAGGGCGGTGCTTCCGTAAAAGACATTCAAACCATGATGGGACATGCAGATATTTCGTCCACACAGGTATATGTTCATTTATTAGACCTTGATAATCACGTGAAAAGCGTGTATAATGAGTGTCATCCTCGTGCAAAAACGAGTTAATCTAATTCTGGAGTTGATTTTGTGGCATTTTTAGGACTTTTCGGTAATTATGATAAGCCGGGTCCGGGCGTTGACAAAGATGAACCGAAAAAGGCAGCGCCGGTACGTTTTTTTGAGATCTTGTGGCGAAAGCTGTCTAAACTGGTGCAGTTGAATCTGACATTTATGATCCCATTTATTGTGGTCATCGCGTTGATGGTGGGCGTATTCCTTTTACCGGTTCCGCACTTTCTTTATGCAACGTCGTTCTTCGGTGTGCTTGACCTGTACATTCTGTATGCGGTTACACTGCCGCTCATCCTGCTTTCGCCGTTCACATGCGGCTTAGCGTATGTAACGCGAAACTTCGCAAGGGAAGAGCATGCGTTCGTTTGGTCGGATTTCTGGGACGCTGTGAAAAACAACTGGAAGCCGGCACTTTTGAACGGCGTGATCGTGTATCTCGCATATGTAATCTTGAGCTTCTCAATCTTCTTTTATTCCACACGTGTATCGGACAACTGGATGTTTATGATTCCGCTTGCAGTCTGCTGCATCCTGTCGATTCTAATGCTGTTTGCGCAGTATTACATTCCGGTTATGATCGTCACGTTTGACTTGAAGCTGCGCCACATTTACAGAAACGCGTTTATTTTCTCTATTATGGGCTTATTGCGCAACCTGATGATTACGGTAATCCTTGCGGGTTTGTTCATTGCGTTTTTGTTCTGCCCGGCGGCATTTGCGGTGATCCCGCTGCTGCTCGTAATCATTTTCCTGTGTGCGTTCATCAGTTATCTGACGAGCTTTGCAACGTATTCGTTGCTCGATACGTACCTGATCCAGCCGTTCTACAAAAAGGAAGCGGAAGCGAAGGACGCTGAAATTCGCGTAGCCAAAGACGGCGATACGTTCAATTTCGACAATGATGAGTTGGATGACGATGACGATGACAAGCCGCAGTATGTGTACGTGAACGGCCGCTTGATCGACCGTAAGATCATGGAGCAGGAATCTCTGTTCTCGGATAAAACGGATACTTCCGATCATTTACAGTAATTTAAAACAAACATAAAAGCCTCTATCGAACTGAAATCGACAGAGGCTTTCATTTTGCTCAATTTTAATTATTTCTCATTCTTATCAGTCTTTTCACGCATTTTGGAAAGTGGGTTGGCGTTTACGGCTTCCTCCATTTGCTTGCTGGAGGTGTGCGTGTAGATTTCTGTAGTGCCGAGATTTTCATGGCCCAGAATATCCTGCAAAACGCGAATATCCACGTTGCCGTATTGGTACATCAGCGTCGCCGCCGTGTGCCGCAGCTTGTGTACGGAGTATCCCGCGCCGCCAAGACCGATTTTCGTGAGGTATTTATTGACCATGGCCTGTACGGTCTTAGGACTGATGCGTGTGCCGCGGTTGCTGATGAACAGCGCGTTTTTATCCTTCACGTCGTCCTTTGGGCGCACACGCACGTAGGCATCGATAGAAGCTAAGCATGCGTCATTTAAGTATACGATGCGTTCTTTGCTGCCTTTACCGACGATGCGCAGGGTGGAGTTGTTGTGGATCACGTCGCTCATGTTGATGGAAACAAGCTCGGAAAGGCGCATGCCGCAGTTTAAAAACAGCGTCAAAATGCAGTAGTCACGCTCCTTATCCGACCCGTCCACGGCGTTTAAAAGCTCGCGGCTTTGCTCTAACGTGAGGTAGCGGGGAAGGGTTTTGGCTTTTTTTGGCGGGGTCAGATTCTCTGTGGGGTTAGAATCCAAAAGACCCTCGTGCACGGTCAGGTAGTTAAAAAAGCTTTTGAGGCTCGAAGATTTTCGCTGACGCGTGGAGCTCATGTTGCTGCGTCCGTCGGCAGCGTAGTTCATGAATTCAAAAATGTCCATCGTCGTGATGGAACGGATAAATTCAAGGTCAATATCGTCGATTGGGATTTCCTCCATAGATGTATCTTGTGAAACATATCCGCGAAAATGTTTCATGAAGCGAAAGAATGTCCGCAGGTCAGAGCAGTATTCGTTTACAGTCTTCGGCGCGCGGCCTTTGATGTTGCGGTAATATAAAGCATATTGCCGCACAATCTCCGGCATTTCAGGCAAAATATCCATAACGGGTACACCTCACAAATTTTGAATTTTAAAGCTGCAGCTTGGTGTTCGGCTCCGTTGGCTGCAAAGCTTTCGGATTTGGCCTAATCGATACTTAAATTTACTCTTGGATTATCATTATAATTCGGAACGAGACGTATAGATTATGCTGCGGTACTTAAACCGACAGCAGAGAAAACGGAGCCGAGGTTATTAAAAACAATCTTATTGAGAAACGCACGGATTTCCGCAGTCGAGATTTACAAAGAATCACAACGCACACAATCACAATTCATAATGAATGCGTTTATTTAAGTAAGCTGAAACGCAAAACATTGGGTTGGGCTAAAACGGATGATCTCGCAGGTTTTACGAAAATCCGCTTGAAAAGCCAGCTATTCGTAAAATGCTGTTCCCCAAATTATACAAAATATCTATTTTGTATAATTAGAGATTTTTTAGATTCAAACCCCTTTGTATGCTTCCGTGTGAATCTGTTTTGAAATGTGCGTGTTTGGGTGCTTGTACATGAATACACAGGCGTATAGAATTGAGAATTATGCATCAAGTTCCATCAGCGGTAAAATGCCGCCGATGTCAATCATCTGGTTTTGCGTCAGCTCAATGTACTGTACGCAGTGCTTTTCGAGAAACGCACGAATCTCCGCCGCGCACTCTAAAGAATCGAGCTTGCCTGTGAACGCCACCACATTTTTGTCGATCAGGCCACAGCAGCCGCCTAAGAAGCCGTAATCGTAGCCATCCAGAAAAACGTTTTCTTCGTGCACAAGCAGCACGTCGATGCCTAAAAACTGCGCCAGTGCGCGAATGCCGAGATCCATCGTGATGATCGCGTCTTTCGCCACAACAGCCGTCGCACAGCGCGTGTAGCCTTGGTTGACATGCCTCATTTTAAGGCCGGCGTCTTCCAGACAGGTGTAAATATTCGGATCCATAACGCCGAGGTTTGCAAGCACCGTGCCGTTCAGGTTTAACATGTTGCAAAGAACATCTTTCGGGTATTTCGGCTCCGGAGTCATGGCAGTCTCCGCTACCTGATAGCCGATATCCGTAAGCTGCTTTTTGAGTGCCTCTTCTCCGCGCAGAACAAACGTGCGTCCCTTATCCAAATGAAACATCTGCATATCTGCATGGTACGCGATCGGATCCGGCAGACGCGTGTCAAACTCCGTTGTGACGCACCGAATACCATGCGCCTTTAAAGCTTCCAAAATCTCCGGATATGCGCCGGAGACCGCCGCTGTCGTGACCTTGCTTTCCAGCAGATTCGGCTTTTCAACAAATCGTTCTTTTACTGCACACATGCGTCAAACGCCTCCCTCACGTTGTGGACGCCAATGAGCTCCACCCCGCTGAATCTTTTTGAATCTATGCTCTTCATGCTGTGGTACGGCAGTACACAGCGCGTGAATCCCAGTCGATATGCTTCCGAAACGCGGGACTCGATATGACTGACCGACCGCAGCTCGCCTGCAAGACCAATCTCGCCGAACACGACGGTATCATCACGGATTGGCGTATCTTTCAGGCTTGATACGAGTGCCATTGCAACGGCCAGATCGACCGCCGGCTCATCGATGCGCAGGCCGCCGACGACGTTCAAATACGCGTCTAAATTGGAAAAATAGAAACCTGCACGCTTTTCCAGAACGGCCAAAATCAGCGCCATACGCGCATAATCAAAGCCCGTGGACATGCGGCGCGGCGTGCCGAAGCCGCTTGTCGTTGCAAGACCCTGAATCTCCGCGAGCAGCGGACGTGTACCCTCCATTACGGCGGTTACGCATGTGCCGGAAGCGTTCGTCGGGCGGCCGGAAAGCATCGCCTGCGAGGGGTTTTCGATCTGCCGCAGCCCCGCTTCCCCCATATCGAATACGCCAATCTCGTTTGTGGAGCCATAGCGGTTTTTTACGGCGCGCAGAATGCGGTACGTCATCTGGCGGTCGCCCTCGAAGTACAGCACGGCGTCCACAATGTGCTCCAACACCTTTGGACCCGCGATGGCGCCGTCTTTGTTGACGTGACCGACGAGAATCGCCGGAATATCGAGCGACTTGGAGCAGCGCATGATCGCGTTCGTGCATTCGCGCACCTGTGTGACGCTGCCGGGCGACGAATTGAGATCGGTAAAGTTCATCGTTTGGATGGAGTCGATCATTACGATATCCGGTTTTTCGGTGCGAATGTGCTCCACCACGAGCTGCACGTCCGTTTCCGCCAAAATGCGCAGGTTGGGGCTGGAAACACCGAGACGCCCTGCGCGCAGCTTGATCTGCCGTGCAGATTCTTCGCCGGAAACATATAAAATACGCAGCTTTTGCCCGAGGTATTCGCAGATCTGCAAAAGAATGGTTGATTTGCCGATACCCGGGTCGCCGCTGATGAGCACGAGCGAGCCTTTTACAAGGCCGCCGCCAAGCACGCGGTCAAGCTCCGAAAGTCCGGTGTGATAACGATGCTCGTCCTCCGTATCGATTTCTGAAATTGCAAGCGGGCGCGTCAGCAGCGTAGAAGCTGAAGAAGAATACCCGGAAGCGGGGGATTTTGCGGAAACAGCCGTTTTGACTGATTCCTCCATGGTGTTCCACTCGCCGCAATCCGGGCACTTTCCTGCCCACTTTGCGGATTCAAACCCGCAGTTTGAGCAGATGTAGACGATTTTATTTTTAGCCGCCATAACGCGCACCACCCTTATTTTGTATAATTCTAAGCCTATTTTACCACGGAACAGATGTTTTGTAAAGAGTTATTCCGCTTTGCAAAATGCGATAATGCCATCCGCGATAGCCGCCGCCAATCTCTTTTGGTAGTTCTCGTCGCACAGCTTTTCAGCTTCTTCCGGGTTTGAGAGGAACCCGCATTCTGCAAACACGGCGGGTACATCTACATGGCTCAAAATATACACGCGGCTTTCTGCCTGCTTGCAGGCGCGCGTGTTATCCGGCTGCACCTGCTCGATGACTGCACGGCGGATGGTTTCGGCAAGGTCGGCGCTTTTAGCATTATTTGCGGAGTAAAACATCTGTGCGCCGCTGTATTGACTTTGCTCAAAAAAGTTTTGATGGATGCTCACAAAAATACAGTTCTCAGTTTCGTTTACGATCTGTGTGCGGTATAAAATATCAGACCGCTTTCGTTCGTTTAATGTGCTCAGTGTGGTATCGCCGACGGCGGTGTCCGTTTCACGAATCATTTTCACGGGGTAGCCCGCAGCTTCGAGTTTTTCCCGCACAAACAGCGCAATGGCAAGGTTTACCGTTTTCTCTTCCACACCGTTTACGCCTACGGCCCCGCCGTCTTCCCCACCGTGCCCTGCGTCCAGAACGATCACGGGGCGGTTTTCGGTCTGTGCTGCGGCCACAGATACCGCATGTACCGCACCCAAAACAGAGCACACAAAAAATGTCAGAGCACCGAGGAAAAACACCACAGGAATATACGCGATTTTAAAGGACAAATACCGTTTCAAGCCGCATCACCCATAGATTTTTATGCATTGAAGCTGCCGGAAATACCCTATAAAAAGCAAAAAGCTGCCCGCCGAAGCGAACAGCTTTTATGAAATTACTTGAAGAACAGCGGGAGCGGCTCCAGATAGATGATATCCGTACGATCCTTTGCATCGCCCTCGGCGAGCACAGCCGCCTTGCCGACGACGTTACCGCCGATCTCATGCACGAGATCTTCCAACGCGCTCAGCGATTCACCGGTGCTGATGACGTCGTCTACGATGAGAATACGCTTACCCTTCAGCATTGCGCAGTCTTCTTCGGAGAGGTACAGCGTCTGGATGTGGTCGGTCGTGATGGATTTCACCTCGACTTTGATCGGGTTCGTCATGTACGCTTTGATGCCCTTACGTGCAACAACGTACTGACGGCAGCCGATGCGCGCCATCTCGTAAGCCAGCGGAATGCCCTTAGACTCCGCCGTGATGATGATGTCGTGCTCCGGGCACTTTTCCATCAGCGCTTTTGCAGTCTTCTCGGTGATCTCTACATCGCCGAACATAACAAAACCGGCAATATCCAGCGTATCGCTGATCGGGCAGATCGGCAGCTCGCGTTCGCAGCCGGCGATCGTCATCTTATAAACTTCACCCATTGTAAAAACCTACCTTCAAAAATTATCGATTTTCGTTATATGCGGGGAATCAGCCCGGAGGCCACGCCATAGAGCGTCCGCCGAGCAGGTGGAAATGCAGGTGCTTTACGGTCTGTCCGCCGTCTTCGCCGCAGTTGTTGACGATGCGGTAGCCGTTCGTGAGACCTTCTGCCGCCGCAATCTTCTTTGCGACCGTGAAGATATGTGCGACGATCTGCGCGTTTTCTTCCGTAAGGTCATCTGCGGAAGCGATGTGCTCCTTTGGAATCATCAGAATGTGCACCGGCGCCTGCGGGTCGAGGTCGCGGAATGCGAGCATTTTGTCGTCTTCGTAGACCTTCGTGCTCGGAATCTCGCCGTTAGCAATCTTGCAGAAAATGCAGCCCATTTGCCTTTCTCCTTTCTTGAGATTTTATATAGAACGTATAGAGAGAACTTAGATCTGTTCGCTGAGAATCTTTTCAACGGCTGCAAGGGCTTCGTCGATCTTCGTCTGGTCCTTGATGCCTGCCATAGCGAAGTCCGGCTTACCGCCGCCGTTGCCGCCGGTGAGCTGTGCAACTGCCTTTACAAGCACGCCGGCTTTGACGCCCTTTGCCTGTGCCGCTTTCGTTGCGGTTGCTGCAAGCGTTGCCTTTCCGTCCAGAACGCCTGCGAGCACGGCTACAATGGCCGTATCGCTCTTTTCGTCGCGGATCTTATCGCACATGGTGCGCAGTGCGTCGCTGCCTGTGCCGGAGAGCATCGCCGTAACGATCTTGACACCCTTAACTTCCACGGCGTTATCCAGAATGGAGCCGAGGTTCATGGATGCAATCTTGGAGCGCATGGATTCGATCTCTCTGTCCTTCTCCTTGAGGTCGGCGTTGACCTGTGCAGCTTTTGCCGGGAGGTCGGACGGGTTATTGACTTTCATCGCAACAGCGGTATCCTTGAGCAGCGTGTTCGTTGCGTAGATCATCTTAATGACGTTGAGACCTGTGACCGCTTCGATACGGCGCACACCGGCTGCAACGGAGGATTCGCTGACGAGCTTGAAGAGGCCGAGCTTAGCGGTGGAATCAATATGCGTGCCGCCGCAGAATTCCTTAGAGAATTCGCCTACCGTTACAACGCGCACGACGTCGCCGTATTTTTCGCCGAACAACGCCATAGCACCGAGCTTCTTTGCTTCTTCGATCGGCATTTCGCGGCACTCAACCTTGATGTCTTCGAGGATCTTCTCGTTGACGAGGTTCTCAACCGCGAGCAGCTCTTCGTCCGTCAGGGCGGAGAAGTGCGTGAAGTCGAAACGAACGGCATTCTCGTTGACGAGCTGACCGGCCTGCTCAACATGGTCGCCGAGCACGGAGCGCAGTGCAGCCTGCAGGAGGTGAGCTGCCGTGTGGTTGCGCATGATCGCTCTGCGTCTCTCAACATCTACAACAGCCTCAACGGTGTCGCCTTCGCGGAGGAAGCCTTCCTCCACAACAGCCTTGTGGATAAACACACCCGCTGCATTCTTCGTGGTATCCAGAACGCGGATGGTGCAGGAATCGTTCGTGATGACGCCAGTATCGCCGACCTGACCGCCGCTTTCCGCATAGAAAGAGGTACGGTCGAGTGTGAACACGATGTCGTCGCCGGTCTCGACAGCTTCAACGCGTGCGCCATCTTTCACGATAGCCGTGACCTTTGCGGTTGCCTTCATACCGGTGTAGCCGACAAATTCGGTCTTGGCAATGTCGTCAAGCACATCGGAGTCGCCTGCCCATGCGTCTGCACCGGCATTCTTGCGGCTTGCACGAGCCGTCTCACGCTGCTGGAGTACCAGTGCGCGGAAGCGGTCTTCGTCAACGCTCATGCCTTTTTCGGAAAGGATTTCCTTGGTCAGGTCAATCGGGAAGCCGAACGTATCGCTGAGCAGGAACGCGTCTTCGCCGGAAAGCACCTTTGCATCGGTGCGGTCGATGATGTCGTTGAGCAGCGCGAAGCCCTTATCAATGGTCTTATAGAAGTTTTCTTCCTCAAACGCGATGACCTTTTTGATCATAGCACTCTTTTCACGCAGCTCCGGGTAAGCGCATTCGTTTTCGTGAATGACGGTATCTACAACGTCCGCGAGGAACGGGTGGTTGATGCCGAGAAGTCTGCCATGGCGTGCCGCGCGGCGGAGCAGACGGCGGAGCACATAGCCGCGGCCTTCGTTGGACGGCATAACACCATCGCTGATCATAAACGTCGTGCTGCGGATGTGGTCCGTAATGACGCGCAGAGAAACATCGGACTTTTCGTCCGCACCGTACTGCACATTTGCAATGCGAGAGATATGCTTCATGATGTTCTGTACGGTATCGACAAGGAACAGGTTGTCCACGCCTTGCATCACACATGCCAAACGTTCAAGACCCATGCCGGTATCGATGTTCGGGTGATCAAGCGGCGTGTAGTTGTTGTTGCCGTCGTTCTCAAACTGTGTGAAAACGAGGTTCCAAACCTCAACGTAACGGTCGCAGTCGCAACCCACGCCGCAGGTGGGCTTGCCGCAGCCGTACTTTTCGCCGCGGTCAAAATAAATTTCGGAACACGGACCGCACGGACCGGAGCCATGCTCCCAGAAGTTATCTTCTCTGCCAAGGCGTACCATGTGCGACGGGTCTACGCCGTTTTGCTTTGTCCAGATGTCAAACGCTTCATCGTCGTCCTGGTAAATGGAGATATAAAGCCTATCTGCCGGCATCTCGAGAACCTTTGTAAAGAACTCCCAAGCCCAAGCGGTCGCTTCCTTTTTGAAGTAATCGCCAAAGGAGAAGTTGCCAAGCATCTCGAAGAATGTACCGTGGCGTGCCGTGATGCCCACGCGCTCGATATCCGGGGTACGGATGCACTTCTGGCAGGTGGTAACGCGCTTTCTCGGCGGGGTTACTTCACCCGTAAAATACTTTTTCATCGGGGCCATGCCGGAGTTGATCAGAAGAAGGCTATTGTCATCCTTCGGAATCAGCGGGAAGCTCGGCAGGCGCAGATGTCCCTTAGACTCAAAGAAAGAAAGATACTTTTCTCTGAGATCATTTAATCCTGTCCACTGCATTGTATTCACCATTCCTTCTATAATTTGCAGATAGAATAATATAAAAAGCCTAAGCTCAGTCTAAAACATAAGCCTCAAGCAGCTTTAACGTATTTTCGACGCCTTCAATGTGGGAGCGCTCGTAGCCGTGTGAAGCGTAAACGCCTGCGCCGATGAGGCCGTGACGCACGTCCCAGCCGGAACGCAGCGATGCCTCTACGTCGGAGCCGTAGTGCGGATAAACGTCCACGGCATACTTTGCACCGACGGACTTCGCCGCTTCCACAAGCGCGGTTGTCACGGCGTAATTGTACGGGCCGCCGGAATCCTTCGCGCAGATGGAAACTTCGCGCTCCGTGCAGGTAAGCCCGTCGCCCACGCAGCCCATGTCTACGCTGATGAGCTCTTCGGCATCGTTCGGCACGGAAGCGGAAGCACCGTGTCCGACCTCCTCATACACCGTAAAGTGCAGATAGACCTTGCGCTTCAAAGTGCGGTTGTTGTCTTTGATCTCCTTTGCGAGCGCAAGCAGCATGGCAGCGCTGAGCTTATCATCAAGGAAACGGCTCTTGATATAGCCGCTTTCCGTGATGACGGTGCGCGGGTCAAAGCAGACGAAATCGCCCGTTTCAATGCCAAGTGCGCGCACATCATCGGCGGATTTTACCGGCTCGTCGAGCACGACCTCGGTCGTTTCAAATGTGCGTAGCTTTTCACCGTAGGAGCCGTTCACGTGGATCGACGCATTGCAAAGCTGCAAGGTGCCGCTGTAAACGCCGGAGAAGCGCGAGTAAATGCGGCAGTTCTCCGCTTCGCAGTTTTCGGCGCGCAGGCCGCCGATCGGCGTGATCGTGATGCGGCCGTTCGGCTTGATTGTGGAAATCATGCCGCCGAGCGTGTCTACGTGTGCCATCAGCACAAGCGGGCTGCCCTCGCCGCCGAGGCAGCAGAAAACGCCGCCCTTTCTTGTTTTTTCCGGAGCGTAGCCGAGTGCTGTCAGTTCACCGATAAGATAGTCCGCCGCTTTATCCGTAAAGCCGGACGGAGAATCGATGGAAAGCAGGGCTTTGAGCTCGGAAAGGCAATAGTCCATATTCATGTTTTGCCACTCCTTACAAAAAAATAAGAACTGTCCTCCGCAATGGGACGGACAGTTCCGTGGTACCACCCAAATTGTGCATGAAGCTTTTCTTCATACACCACTTTGAACTCCTTAACGCGGAAAACGGCACAGCTCATCACTGTGCGGCAGTCATACGGGTTGGCCTGTACATGGTGTTTTCCGGGGATCTTCCAGCCTGTGGATCCGCTCTCTGTTCGGTACAGCTATGTGCATTTGCCCGTGCCTTTTGCTATAAAACAAATTAAAATCTAAAATCACCAGCGGCTCATGTTGCGTTTGTGCTTTTCGAGATATACGTTCTCGACTTCATTCGGCGTGATGCCGTAGCACAGCAGAACATCGTTTAAATACATGAGCACATCACACACTTCTTCCGTGAAGTGGTGTCTGGTCTCGGGGTCATTCAAAATCGCATCGTCACCCTTTTTCTTGATGATGTCGGCAACTTCACCGGCTTCAATCATCATCCAAAGGAGCTTATCGCGACCGATTTTTGGAGAAAGGCCTCCCCACTTTTCGAGATATTTAGCTTGCAGTTCTTTTTGAATCTGCTGCATATCTTCAAGATTCAGGCTTGCCATATCCCCACCCCTCATACGCATCCTATTATAATGCTTTTTTACCGGCTTGTCAATTAAAATCGACAAGTGCTTCGCCGATTTTACGGAAAGCCTGCGGCACATGCATTTCGCCGGCAGTTTCTTCCAACACGACGAGGGTATAAAGCGGCTCTTCCTGTGCATTGCAGATGTAGCCTGCATACCAATAATTCTCGATTTCTTCCCCGTTTTCGTCATATACACCTGTCTGCGCCGTGCCGGTCTTGATGCCGGAAACACAGTTTTGCGGCGCGCCGATCCGTGCTGTACCGAATCGTGCTGTGCTTTCCATATAGGCACGTAAGCGTGCGGCGGTTGTCGGCTCCATGACTTTTTCACCGGTGTTTTCTTCGGTTTCCTGTACAGATAAATTTGTATCGACCGTGCCATATACGAGCCGCGGCGTCATGTAAATGCCGTCAGCGGCGATGGCGTTTACGGCAGCGGCCAAATTCAGCGGTGAGACAGTCGTTTCACCCTGGCCGAACGAAAACAGCGCCAGCGCACGGGCGTTTTTAAGGGCTTGCGCATTCGAAAGCGAGCCTGCGGCCGTTTCTAAATTGTCTGCAAGCGAAACAGATGTACCAAAGCCGAGCTTTTCCGCCATACTTAAAATCTTTTCCGCGCCGAGTTTCTGTGCGAGCTGTATGAAATACCCGTTGCACGAGCTGCGCAACGCTGTGTGGAGATTCACTTCCCCATGTGCTTTGCCGCCGTAGCAAGTGATCGTGAGGCCGTCAACAACAATGCTTCCGGTGCAGGTATACACCTCCTTGTAATCGATGCCGCATTCGAGCGCCGAGGCGGCGCAGATAAGCTTAAAGACCGAACCGGGCGTATACGCGCACAGGGCACGGTTTACAAACGGTGCATCTTCATTTTCCATGCACGCAGCAAGGTCGTTCGGGTCTACGGCCGGGAAGCTTGCGGAAGCCAGAATTTCGCCGGTTTTGCAGTCTAAAATGACGGCGGCGCCTTTTTCGATTTCCGCGCAGGCATTTTCTACACACTGCTGTATGCGCTTATCCAGCGTCAGCATCACGCCGCCGTCCGCAATGCGGTATGTGTTTTCCACGTGCATTGCTTCGCCGGAGATGGCATTGCCGAGCGCATCAATGGCGAAGGTAACGTCGATTTCCCCGTGGTTTTCCGCAAGCAGTGCGTCGAAGCTTTTTTCCACACCGTCCGCGCCGTTATAGTCGCTGTCGAGATACCCGAGCAGATTCGCCGCCGGTTGCGGGTTTGCATACCGTTTTGTGACGGAAAATGTCTGGATGCCGTCATCACTGACGGGTGTTGTGACTTCGATCAGAAACGGCTTTCCGCTTTCAAGCGCCGTGCGCAGGACTTCGCGTTTTTCTTCCGGTACAGCGCGGTTTAATTTGGCAAGCGTTTCCCGCGAGGGAATTACCGCAGCGACATAAACACGCTCGGCGTTTGTGAGTGGCTGCAAATTGCGGTCGTAGATCGTGCCGCGCGCCTTGGCGGCCGTTAAGGTATATAAACTCTGCCGCCCGGCGGCTTCCGTATAGCTTGTGCCGCCGAAAGCGGCGGTCACGGTGCCGAGCAGTGCGATGACGAGAAAGAACATCACAAATGCATACGTTGCGATGATCCTGCGTGTAGACATAAAAACACCTCCGTATAGGAAAAGTATGGGCCCTAAACGGAGGTGTTATTCAGCCGCGCTTCACTCTTAGAAACGCGCCCTCTTTGATTTTTCGGTCGGTCTTGAGGTAGACCGTCATCGTCGCGTGCGGTGCGGATTCGATTGGCTCCATATCCTCGTTGTAGATTTCACTAAGTGTGAGGTCATACGGCACTTCGCCCGGCTCCAGTACGCTGACGGTCTCGCCTCGGAAGAAGCGGTTGCGCTGTGAAAGGCGCATCATGCCGTTTTCTTCGCCGGTGCACACGGCCGCAACATCCCAGCCGCGGATGTATCCGCCGCTGTTTACGGTCTGCCCCGGCTCGTGACCGCTGTAAAACCCGGTGCTGTACGCGCGATGGCTGATCTTCTCTGTCTCGTCCACGACCCACTGCGGAAGCGGCTCACCGTTCATGACAGCATCGATGCCGTGGCGGTACGCATTCGTCACGCAGGCAACGTAATACGCGGACTTTGCACGGCCCTCAATTTTGAGGCTCGAAATGCCGCATTCGATGAGCTGCGGAATGTGCTCGATCATGCACATATCGCGGGAATTGAAGACATACGTCGATTTCTGATCCTGTTCGATCGTGAACACCTGATCCGGGCGCGTGCGCTCGATGAGGTAATAATCCCAGCGGCACGGCTGCGCGCAATCGCCGTGGTTTGCGTCTCTGCCGGTCATGTAGTTTGAAAGCAGGCAGCGGCCTGAGAACGAAACGCACATCGCACCGTGCACAAATGCTTCGATTTCGAGCGCCTTCGGCGTTTTCGCGCGGATCTCCGCGATTTCTTCAAACGAGAGCTCGCGTGCCAGCACGACGCGCTCTGCGCCCATGTTATAAAACGCGTTTGCGGTCTCATAATTCACAACGCCGGCCTGCGTGGAAATGTGTATCGCGACATTCGGTGCGTGTTTTTTTGCCATGGCCATCACGCCGAGGTCGGTCATGATGAACGCGTCTACACCGATTGCCTGGCAAAACTCGAGAAACGCTGGCAGCGCGGCAAGTTCTGCGTTATGCGGCAGAATATTACAGGTGACATAGACCTTCACACCCTGCGCGTGGCAGTATTTTACAGCTTCTTCAAGCTCCTCGCTTGTAAAATTGGAAGGCGCAGAGCGCATGCCGAAGGATTTACCGGCAAGATACACCGCGTCCGCACCGTAGCGCACGGCAGAAATAAGGCGCTCCATATCGCCGACCGGCGCCAGAAGCTCCGGCGCGTTATATCGTTTTTGTTCCATGAAATTCATTCCTTTACTGCATTTGTGCCTTCCCGGACAAAATTCGCCGGAAAGGCACAGGTAGCTTTGTTATCGTAAATGTTGTGTCGGTTACAGCAGACCGGCTTCCGCCATGTTCATCAAATGCTCGTCCATTGTGGAAGCATAGTACGGGGTGCCGTCACTGTCATGGCAGAAGAAGTAATACTCGCTGCCCTCTTCGGACGGATAGATTGCCGCCTTAATAGCTTCAAGACCCGGGTTGCAAATCGGGCCTGCCGGCAGGCCGCTGTTGTCATACGTGGAGTACGAGCTTACGAAGCCCTCCGGCGCGTCATTCGCGGTTTTGTACGGATAATAAACTGTGGAGTCGCAGTCCAGCGTGTGGATGTCATGCTCCGCGCCGTTTTCCAGTCGGTTGCGCAAAATAGCGGAGATCATATACATGTCGTCCGTATTTGCGGCTTCTGCCTGAATGATGGAAGCGAGCGTGATGATCTGATCCGTGGTATAGCCGGATTTCGCAATGTCATCGCGCATTTCGTCGGTGAGCTTATTTTCAAAGTTATTGAGGAAGCGGTCAAGGATCGATTCTACCGTATCGTTTTCAAAGAACTGGTACGTATCCGGGAACAGATAGCCCTCGAGCTTATAGTAGCGGTCACTTGTGTTCGTGATGGCTGCAACATCCGAGTAGCTGTCGTAATCCGAAGAATTGCAGGCTTCAAGGATCTCGTCTGCAGTATGCAGGCCGTTTTCTTCCAGCAAAGCGGCAAGCTGCTGCACCGTGATGCCCTCACGGAACATGACGGTGATCTCTTCGCCGAGATCCGGGCCGGACTGTAAGGTATTGACAAGCTGCTTATAATCGTAGTTTGTTTTGATCGTATACGTGCCGGGTTCAAAATACTCCATTTCCGTGGTGAATTTGCAGAAAAGGGAGAAAAACTCCGGCTTATCGATCGCGTGGCTCTTGTAAAGAATGTCTGTCAGCTGGTCCTGCGTCACGTTTTCGGGAATCGTGACCTCCACTTCGGAATCCGTGCGGTCTACACCGAGAAAATCGTTGGAGCCGCCAATCAGGTACGAAGCGAGGGTCAGAGAGACCAGAATAACCATGGCAAGCCACGTGAACGCGAAAATGCGCTTGTTTTTTCTGGCCTTTACACGGTTTCTTTTCTTGTGCTCCTTCGCTTCCTTTTTCTGATTGCGTTCCGCACGGGCGGAGCGTGCACCGGCAGAACTTTCTTCCACGCGCTGTGGTGCGCGGCTGCCGGCATAGCCCTGCAAGTTCTCCAGTTCGTCTGTGTGATTGAGCTGATCTTCGGAAAGATTCAGCTTGAATTCGCGCGAATTCTGGCTGCGCGGTGTCGCGTCCTTCGGGGCGTAGCGCCTGCCGTTATCACTCATATTTTCATTCCATCCTTTCTTCATCTGCCGTCAAAACGAGCCGCTTGTCGGTCAAAATACCGTCCATGCGCACATCATGCGGCTGCGTCGGCACTTGCGGCACGAGCTGAAAATCGTAGCATAGGCCGAACTTTAAAACCGGGTGCTGCGCAAAAAACGTATCGTAGTACCCTTTGCCGTACCCGAGCCGTGCGCCGTCTGCTGAAAACGCCAGTCCCGGCACAAGGCACAGTGCATACGCCTCATCTTGATATGCCTCTGCTTCTTTCGGCTCCAAAATGCCGTAAGCGCCCGGCGAAAGATCGCGTAAAGCCGAGATGCGGTAAAACACCATGCGGTTCGTGTTTGGCACGCATTTCGGTACGTAAAGCGCTTTGCCGTCTGCAAGTACACGATCGAGAATTCTGAGCGTATCCGCTTCCGTGCCGAAGCTTACGTAGCTCAAAACACACGATGCCTTTTGGTACACCGAAAGTGCCATGAGCCGCTGCAAAAGGCAGTCATCCCGTGTAGCGCGATCCGTGCAGGTTTTGCGTGCCACACGCATTTTTCGGCGCAGTGCGTTTTTTTCGGTTATATCGGTCATCAATCCGTGCACTGAATGCCGTCATGGATCTTCTTTTCAACGTCCTTGCCGACCATGAGACCAGCAAGCGTCAAGCCAAACTGCACGGCAACGCCCATGCCTTTTGCCGTGACGATCTTGCCGTCTACGCAGACCGGCTTTTCGGAGATTGTGGCGCCCTTTAATTCGCCTTCAAAGCCCGGGAAGCAGATGGCTTCCTTACCGTTCAGGAGGCCGAGATGGCCGAGAACGCTCGGTGCAGCGCAGATTGCCGCAAGGTAAATGTTGTTCTTTGCGCAGTATTCCGCGCAGGTTGTGACGATCGGCGATTTTTCGAGGTTCAGTGTGCCGGGCATGCCGCCGGGCAGGATCATCAGCTCCATATCGTCCGTTGTAACGTCTTTTTCTTCGATGTCAGCTGTTACGGTGATGCCGTGGGAGCCGGTGATTGTTTTGCCGCCGACGCCGACGGTCTTTACTTCAAGCTCTGCGCGGCGCAGAATATCCACGGGCGCGAGCGCTTCGATCTCTTCAAATCCGTTTGCAAGAAATACATAGATCATAATAAATCCTCCAGCTTTTCCTTGATCTCGTGATGAATATCTTCAATGCTGCGCAAGGTGTCGCCCTCGGCGCAGTTTAATACAGTCCAGTTTAAATGCTCTGCGGCGTACAGTGCACAGTCCCTGCAATGTAGCAGATAATGTATGTCGCTTTCGTGAATGTCTTTTTTGGTGGTGTCGCCTGCGTAGCGCTCTGTGAGCAGCCTTTGGGAAATTTTCGGCGGCACATCCAGATAAATCACACGATCCGGCCTCGGCAGCCCGAATTTTTCATATTCCAGGTCTTCAAGCCACGAAACGAACGCTTTCCACTCCGTTTTTGGCAGCTTACTTAATTGATATACAATGTTGGACGTCACATAGCGGTCGGAGATGATCGGCACACCACTTGCATAATCGTCTTTCCACTTCATGCGGTAGCTTGCAAAGCGATCCACGGCGTAAAATGCGCTTGCGGCGTAGGCGTTCACGTCTCCTGCCTCTTTTCCGAAATCGCCTTTCAGATACATTTTTACAAGCGACGAAGACGGAGAGTCATAATCCGGGAACGTTACCTGCCGTGCGCGGCCGCGCGATAAGGCGTAATCATACAAAAGCTTTGCCTGCGTGCCTTTGCCGCTGCCGTCCAGACCTTCAATTACAATCAATGCCATAAGTTTCATTTACTGCTTTCTGCGTGAATTTGCCGGCCTTTGCCGACTTTTTGCACCGCAGCGCGGTACATTCCTATTCATTATAGCAAACTGCGGCGAAATATACAACCGAAAAATTTCTTACAATGCGAAAAAACCGAGCAAAGCGGCGGGACAGGCACAATACCCGCCCTTTTCCGTACAATGGCATTGAGAAACCACAAAGGAGGTTTACAAATATGGCTGAAAATGAGCGGATACCCGATTGCGAAAACGGCGCAGCGTTAAAAGAAGCCGTCTGCATAGATGCCATGCGCATTTACGATTCCTGTTCAGAATAACGAGATGCAAGCTATAGGGTAGGTTAAAACGCCACAATAACCTTATACCTCTCATCAAGCACTTCGCCGGTATTGCCCCGCTCATCAAGCTGCCAAGCGGTACGCGCAGAAAACAAGAACACATGCACGTGGTCGGTATGTACGGCGACGGCATAGACTGCCACAGTCGAAAGTGTTGTACTTGTTTGCTTGTCGTCGTATGGAAGCAAAAGCGTCGCGTTGTCGGGGTCATTTTCAAGCGGCGTGTGCCCTACACGTTCAGCCCAACGGTCAAATTTTGTTCTAATCTGCTCTTTTGTCATAGCTATCCCTCTTTTGACATATCATAGCAGATTTTTGCAGGCCTGTTCAAGATTTTCCTGACATTTTTGCCGCACCTTTTTATAATATGGTCGATAAATCTGTCAAGCGCCCCGCGTCAAGTCCTTCCGACCTAGGGCACGGTTTTTCTGAAAATAAAAAAAGACGCAGAGCCTGCTCGGAAATCCCAGCAGCCCTGCGCCTTTTGCTTTATGTATTTACTTTTAGACCTTCTTCACCCAGTCCTTCGCGACCCAGCCGCCGGCTTTGAGACGGCCCCAGCCCGTGGCGGAGCCGGGGCCGCTGCGTTCTTCAACGATCGTATAGCGCAGCGTGTTCCTGATCTGGCCCTGCACGCCGTAGTTCGTGCCCGGACCCTTGCGGATGTTCAGCGGGTCACGGCAGTTTTTGCGGATGAGGTACGGCTTGAAGGTGCCGGATGCAGGTGTAGGCTTTGCCGGTGTGCTCGCCGTCATGTAGCTTTTCACCATGTTCACAAATCTCTGCCAGCCCTTGTCGAGCGTGCGGTGCGGACAATATTTGCCGTCGAAGTCCTGATGCTTCTTCACATGCGAAATATTCCATTTGCGCTCGGTGAGCAGCTTTGCGATATACTCTGCGGCGTTTTTCTCGGCTTTATCGAAGCGCGTGCCTCCCGAGAGCGAATAGCAAATCTCGATATGAATACCGTGCGCGTTGCCGTCGCGCTGCCCTGCCGCAAACGCACCTCTACTCAGCGGTATGCCGATGACAATCTCCTTGTCATCGACCGCCGCGTTAAACGACGTAGAGCTGTCGTTGCGAATCATATACGCGACTTCATTCGCGGCGGAAGCATCGTTCGCCGTATTGTGCACGACAATGTACTTCATGTCCTTTGCGCAGGACTCCACCGGGACTTTCAAATCATATTTGTTCTTGCTCAAAAGATTTTCGCGGATTGGTACCATTTTTATTCTCCTTTTCATTTTTCTTGCATTTTTCTTATGATGTGAATTAGGTCGGCACGGCCGGATACACTTACGCTGTCGGCATCGGTAAGCAGGGTGTTTGTGCCGCTTAACGCGGGGATGGGCTGTGCGCCTGCCGCGGTAAACGGTACAGGCTCTGCCAGCTTGTAGCAGACTTGCACAGGTGTTCCTGCGGCGTACTGGGCGGCAAGATAAGACTTCCACTCGTCTGCTGTTTCTCCTGCGTGTGTATCATTATAAATCCTGAAATAGTAGTTTTCTTGTGCTTCGACTGATATTCCGCTTTTGCATTGGTATGTATCATTTGCTGTAACTGCCGGATATTGACTGCATACAATATCACCCTTAATTCCGGGGTTCTCGGGAGTGGCTATTCCAGGCGTTCGAAGCACGAAACCAAATTTGCCTGGAATGATGGTTGTTTGTATTCCCCACTTTTCCGTTCCATCCAGCGTCAGCCTTTTCCACGTCTCCTGCCCCTCTCCAGACACCGCGTCCACCTCACCGCCATACACGGTTTCAGGCAGGGTCAGCGTCATCACTTGATTATCCTCCTGCCGGGTAATCGTCACGATGTCCCTGCCCTTGATGGGGCGAATGTTTTCGGGGCTGGGTGTTCCGCTCCCCTCCTGCGTAGGTCCCCAGTTGACAGTCACATCCAACGGATAGCCCGCCACAGGATAGCACACAACGGGGTTTCCGGTCTCCTCGATTGGAGGACATAAGGTGTCCACGATCTGCTTGCTGCTCCATGGGCTTGTGGTGGTGATGGCTGTGTCGTCAATTTTAGGTATTTCGTCAAGTCGTTCCTTGATTTTTTCTGCGTCTGCGCGGACGCTTTGCGCAATCTCCTCTGCATTACTCGCCGCCGATAAAATCTGCTGTACCACGTCCGGCGTAGGCTCGGCGGGTTCTGTGCCGCTCGCACCAGAGGACGGCGCCACCTTGTACAGTACGTCGACCGCAATCTGTCGCACGCCCTCCTTATAGCCCGCGAATACGATCTCGCCCATGCCCTTTTCCGCCGCGGCTTCGATCGGCACGCCGATTTGATTGTTCGCGCCGACACGCACCTGCACCGCAGCCCCGACCGGCGGGTGAAACGCCGCTAAAATATCGTACTCCGCCCAAACACCCTCGCGAATGATCGTCAGCATCTCCATGCCGTAGCTGCCCGCCGTGCCAAGATATAAGGGTTGCTCCTTGCAGTACGCGGCGTATTGTTTGAGGATGATTTCATGATTATTTTTCATCTGCATTATCTCCTTTACTTACGGTGTTCTTCAATCTCTCCAACAGTTTAGACAGCCGCGGAAAACCCGGCACGCCGATGGCCGCAAGATTTTCCATGACGGAAATGAGCTCGTTGATAATGAGCCAGATCGCGACCAGCAGGCCGCAGAAAAGCTCGATGTGCAGGTCGATGCCCGCCTGCACCAGGGCGCCGCGCAGCAGATAATCCACACCCGCGCCGACCGCTACCATCGCCATGTAGCAGAGCTTCTTCAGAATGCCCTTGATGCCGATGCGCGAGCTGAGCTGCGCCGTCATGTAGGCTTTGACCATGCCGGTGACGTAATCGATCACCATCATGCACAGCAGCACGAGCACCGGCGCAGCCAGCTGCCCGCAGTATGCCGCGACCCCCGCCCCAACGACTGCCGTTACGGATTTAAGTACAGTTGCTTTGTTCATTTATTTTCCTCCTTAAAATTTTAAAGTTTATCCAGCCACACCGGCGGTGCGGGGATTGTCCGCGTCTCCGGCGCATCAAGCCAAGAGAGATACCAGTTTGCAAGCTCGGCTTTTTGCTCGTCTGTGAGTAGGCTATACCACAGCTCGCCGCGATTGATATACGCAAAGCACTCGGTTTCGCGTCGCCGCCGAATGACGGTTAGCTCCGCCGCATCCGCGTCGGCCTTGAGCTTATCTGCATCGAGCACGAGCACACCATCCGCCACCTTGTACGCCTCTGGGTGCTGCTTAAAGTCCTCCAGCAGCTCGTCGGGCGCCTCTATCTCGACGCCGTCTACAAGCCCACCGATGAGCGCATAACTCTCAATATAGCCCTGATCGTTTAAGATTATCTGCATTGGTTTACTCCTTGTATCGGCATACGCCCCAAACCCACGCAATAGAGCCTCCGGAAGGATTACTCAAAATCGTCAATGATGCGTTGGAGCCGGATGAATTACATTGATAGGCAAGCCATTTATCTGCGCTTGTAAGCCTCATGTGCGTGCCCCATCCAACTGGGATTATTTGCGTTACTGCGTCTTCATTGCTTCCAGCCCAGCCGCCAACGATCAAATATGCGTATTTCGCGCCATTTGCAATAGTTGCCGTGCCGTTTTTTAAGCTGCCTTCCCACAATGTTTCTGCTGTATGCGCGTTCGGCAATGCTCTCCAATCATACCATTGTCCATTGGTGAATGTACGATAATAAGTCATTCCCATATAAAATGTGAATCGCTGCAAATAGTTGTTAGTCGTAGATCCGGTAACTTCCATTGTGCCCCATCCAGAACCCGAAGGCCCATTTTGACAGTTAGAAAGATTTATCCAGTATGTGCCTATTATCGCTAAATCGTTTAAATTTCCGGAGTATACCCCGCCTACAATAAAATTATATAAGGCATCGCCTCTAGTTGCCGCGCCAGTACCGCCATTAGCAATTGGCACGATATCTTTATTTGTGAACGGATGAGACCAGCCGTTATCACCCCCGCCATTATTTGGGTCATAGGCTTGCGTCCATATACGCCCTTTTTGTGGAAAAACTTCTTTCAGCTCGACAAAAACTTTGCTATGGTGGCTCCACGGTGTATATACGGGATATACTTTACGATAAGCGTAAAATGGACCCGAAGTCACGGGGCTATTGATTAGCGTAGACGCGTCTTCCGTGCGAACAACATTATCGTAATTGGTATTCGAGTTATACGGATCATCGCCAGAAAAATTGATGAGCATCAAATCCGTCGCGTCACGATTCCATGCCCCATCCGACATTCCGCCATCAACTTTTAAATTACCCCGAATCCGCGTATTCCACGCCACGTCCAGCCAGTTTGCGAGCTCGGCCACTTTGCCGATGGCCGCCCCTGCGCCGCGCTTGAAGGATTGCAGCACGCTTTTTGTAGACAGAGTGCGCGGAATAGATAAGCTGTTATACTTGTCCGCCACCGTCACGAGCACGTCGTAGGTGGTGGACGCGCCTATATTTCCGCCGCCGAGCACGGTTTTACCGTTGTTGGTAACGTTCGCTGCGGTGCCGTAACTGCTCTCGGACTGCTTTTTGTATCGAGCTGTAATGTTCAAGATGTTGCCGGTGATTGCGCTGTAACTCGCGTTGATCTCCACGGCAAAATACGTGCCTGCCTTTTTGCGGTTGCCGTCTGCATCGCAGCGGTACACGTCACACACCGCTACGCCGGGCTTTGTGTAGTCTATGACGCTGATTGTGCGCGTAGTGCTGGCTTTTCGGCCGCGCGAATCCGTCACCGTGGCCGTGAATGTGATGTTGCCCGCCGAGGCCAGTGTGCCGGTCGTAAGCGTGCCGTTTATGGCAGACCATCCGCCGCCGGTAATCGTGTACGAGGTGATGCTGCTGCCGTATGCGCCGGAGGCTCCCGAAAGCGTCAGCTTTGCTTTGCCCATGCCTTTTACGTATAGACCCGTTCCGCTCGTGTCTTCGGCGAGCGCTGCCGAAAGCGTGCCCGCCGACGGAACTACGCTGCCGGGGACGGTGAGCGTGATGCTTACGGACTTTGTGCCGAGGAGCGTACTGCCGGAATATGTATCGCAATAGATTGTACCGCTGCCCACCGTGGCGGACGGTATTTGATTTGCGAGCGACACCGGCGGCGTCCAGCTCACGCTGCTTGCAATGCCCGTGGCAATCGTTCCAGATGCGCTGCCGAACGCATAGCGCAGTGTATGCCTGTAGGCGCTGTTTACCGCAGGCGTGTTGATTGTCACGCTCTTGCCCATCTCTACGGTCGAGGCGCTTAAACTCGGCTGTGTTGCGGGCTCCTGCCAATCCACCTCAAGCGTTACAGCCGTCCATTTGAGATAATCCGTGTAAGAGCTGCCATTGTAGATGCAGTACGTATCGTACCCGGCGGCGATAGAGGCCGCCATGAAAGCAACATCAAACGTTTTGGTATTATCCCACATGGGCGCTTTACAGCTGCCGAGCGCATTGCCTGTGCGGTGCCCTGCGTTGAGCGAGGTTTTAATGCCGCCCTGCGAGGCGGAGTTGTAGATGTATACCGTTTTGGTGGTCGCTGTGCCGTAGCCCGTCTGTCCGGTCGTCGCGGTGAGCTTTACGCTGTTGATGATCTTGCCCTTGAGCGCTGCAAGGCCCGGAAAATACAGTACGCCGGTGCGCACACCTGTGCCGTCCCACTGGCCCTGCGAGGCGGTGCCCTCGCTTTTCCAACCCCACTTACTGTCGTAGTAGTTAAGCTGGGCTTTATAGCTGTTTTTGCTCATCAGTCGTCCCCCTCAAACTCAAGATCAAACGTGTCGGCCTCCGCGTTATAACGCCACATATACAAGCCCGTGTCCGCGTTGCCGAAAGACAAACTGCCCGTGATATGCGCATCCGTGATATAAAGCATACGATTGGAGATATACGCAATGGTTTGACCGTTTTCGACAAATTCGAGCCGGTCGTTGGAAAGCACCGCCTGTATGGCGCTGTCGCTGCGGCCGAGCGTAATTCGCGCCCCTTCAAAACGGATATACTGTTCTAAAAGCCGCTGATTTTCTGCCACCGTGCCGTTGGTGCTGTCAATGAGATTTGTCACCTGCGTAAAGCGGTATTCAAGCTGATCGCTCCATTGGGTGATGAGCAGCTGTTTAACTCTTTCAAGCTCTTCCGTAGAGACTGCGGTATCTTGTAACCGTCCCAGCGCGTCATACACGTTTTCGGTGGTGGTCGTCAGCTCGGTGCGGGTCTCCGTTACCGATGCCGTGATGCTGTCCATGTCCTTCCGCGCGTCGACTTTGTAATCGGTGAGCTCCTGCCGCACTTTGTCTGTGCGCTTGTTGGTCTCGTCCTGCACAAGCTCGAGCTGCTCGCCTAAGTCTTTCCGTGTATCGACTTGCTGCTCTGTCATCGTGCGGTATGAGGTGCCGAGCGTGTAGGTCGCGTCCCCCGGCTCGTCTACGGGCAAATCGATCTCGGAGACAAGCATCGATATAGGCGTTGCGCTGCCCGGCGCCGAAAATAAGATCATGTCGCCGAGCTTAATGCGCTCGACGGAACTGTCCACAAGGTGCAAATCTACCGCGTCTACCTCAATACTGCCTTGCAGGTATTTCGCCGCCTCTAAGTCGGCATAGCCTGCACGCAGGAGGTTTTCGACCAGCGTGATGTCGTTGTGCACGACGACCTTATAAATCCAGCCCCATTTTGCCACCGCGTCCGCATCGTAGATATAATCTTTTCCGTCGTTTGCCGCAGCGATTGTAAGGCGTGGCGTTACCGTGCCCACCTTGTCCTCGTCGAGCTGCGCGCCGAGTGGAATAATGGCCGTCGCAACGTCCTCGCCGCGCACGGTGTGCAGCATGTCGAGCAGGTTTGTGCTTGCGGTGATCCGCTGGCTGTTTACGTTGCCGTACTCCTTTAGGTAATCCAAATACCGCGTGCCATCTTTGCCGTATCGTATCACAAGATAGCCACCCAGACGGTTAAGGAGCTTATCTTGCAGCGCGTCCATGGTGCTCTCGTAGTCCGATTGCCGGTACACGTTGTCGGTGCTGTTTGTCACGGTGACTTGCCCTACCACAAACCGCCGTGTCTCGTCCACCTGTGCGTTATGCAGCTCGATAAGCTTCGCAAAGTATGCCGCCACCGTCATGTCATGGTACACCGTCAGCGGCTGCACGCTGTCGTTTAGGTAAGCGAGCTCACCCTCGACCTCGATTTTCCTCGTGCTGCGCAAGTCCCACTCGTCGTTGAGCGCACGCCCGCGGAACAAAATTGCATCATCCTGCCACAGCGTTACCACCGTATCGAGTTTTGCGATTTTGTCTGTGTGCGGGTGCGTCAGCGGCACCGAAAAGGTGAGCAGTCCGGCTTTGTTCACGGCCGTTTTGCACGTCGGCGAGATGAGCTTTAAATCCGGGCTGCGGGGATCGTATAACGTATAAGTTATACCGCTGCGGTTTTGCGCCGTAATTTTGAACACTTACAGCACCCCCTCGCGCCAATTCAAAACGACGTTGCCCGTGCCGGTCACAGTGACGTTATTCGCGCCGGGCAAAAGCAACAATTCGGGGATTTTTACGGCCTTGCCCACCTGCGCGATGCTGTATGCCGCGCCGCCGTTGAGCGCCACCGTCATGCCTTCCACCGATGCCGTAAAGGTCGGCGAGACGATCTCGTCGCCATTGTTTAAAACTGCCGTTGTACCCGCGCCGCACGAAGCTGTGCTCTCGGTCTGCGCGTATTTGTACGGGTCGCACACCGCTGTGATTTCAAACGTGCCCGCACCGTATTCCTTTACGCCAGGCGTACAGGCGATACGCCCCAAATAATAATGGTCCGGGTCATCGGTCAGCGTAATCGGCAGGCGTTTGCCATGCACCGCAGACGCGATCTGCGAGCACACCGAAAGCCACTCCGATGCCGAAGCGCCGCGCCGCTTGAACGTCAGTTTGAGCGTGCGCAGCCCGTACACCGGGCGCCCCGTGACGACCTCGGACAAGTCGATGCTGCCGTTTTCGAGCGGCAATGTCTGGTATTTCGTTTTGACCTCCGGCATTTCGAGCAAAAGATCCGTCAAGATCATGCCGAAGTCCGTATACATATCGTTTCCGCCGATGAGCACGCCCATCAGACCACTCCCCTTTCACGCAGAACTGCCGTGCCGCCCTGCCGCTTGTCCACTTCCGGTGCAAGTGCACGACCGGCTTCGCGTGGGTCGAACACCGCGTTCACCCGCAACTGTATCTGGCTGATCGCGTCCGCCAGCATCGCTGCAAGCTTTTCGTCGCGCGGAGAGCCGCCGGTGAGCATCTGCAAAATTTCGCGCAGAATCGTCAAAATGGCGTGCAGCTCCGTGACGGGCATACCGTCCGTTTGTTGCGCGTCATCCACAACCGAACGGATCATGTCCATCAGCGTTGCAGCGCCCGAGACAACCTCGGGGCCCGCTTCGCCCGCGCCAAGCAGAGAGCCGCCCGCCGCGCCGAAGATCGTCGGATTATTCAGCAGCATCGGCGTGTTCATGGCTTTTTTATACCAAGATATGCCAAAATGCGGCACACGCGGCGGCACAAGGCTAAAGCTGCCCGTAATGGAGATGTGCGGCAATTTGAGCTTCGGCAAACTCCACGAGAAGTTGAAAAAGCCCCTGATCTTGTCGATCGCGTTGCGCACCGCGTCCCGCGCCGCATTGATCGGCGTTTCGATGCCCTTTTTAATGGCGTTAAAAATTGACGTGACCGTCTCTTTGGCTGCCTTTATCGGGTTTTCGATCGCTGTTTTTACCGCCGAAAACACCGCCGTCACCTTAGACTTGATCGCGTCCACCACCGTGCCGATCGTGGATTTTATGCCGTTGATGATATTTGATACAGAGGATTTGATTGCATTCCAAATCTGCGTTGCAAAGTTACCAATCGCTGTCCATCCGTTATTCCAAAGGTTAGCGAGCCCGCCGAGGAATATTTGTCCGGCATTGAGCAGATTTTCGCCGAATGCGCTCCAGTCGCCGTTGAGCGCTGCCGTGAACGCGGAGAACAGTGACGAAATGACGCTTGTCACCGTCTCGAATACTGTTTGCACCTGCGTCCACACCGCATTGATAAATGTGCCGTCCGTCTGCGCTTCATCCACAAGCCATTTGATTGCGTCCGCAATGCCCTGTATCGCACCGGCAATGGTCTGCGCAATCGCTGCAAGATATGTTGCCGCATACTCCCATACGGCAGAAAACAAACTTGTGCCCGACTGATTATCCGCGAAGAATGAGCCGAATAGAGAGGATAAACCCTCCAATGCCATGCCGATTACATCGCTCACCGCACTGAAAGCATCCTGCACCGCCGTCCATGCAGCATTGATTGCTGTGCCGTCTGTTTGCGCCTGCTCAACAAGCCAGCCGAGTTGGTCGCCGACTGCCAGCAAAGCTGTACCGACAATACCGCCTACATAAACCACAGCGTCTCCGATTGCTGTACACACTTCGACGATAATATCACCGGCAACTGATACTGCGTCTGCGATACCGTCCCAGATACCGCCCCAGTCTATTTCCGCGTTGCTCAAAGCGCTGCCAATCGTGCCGATTGCATCTTTGACCGCACCCAAAACAGTCTCTATTGCTTTGGCAGCATTATCAAAAACGTGCATGATGTTATCCGCAAGCCCCTGCGGCACATTCAGACCGCTTACAAGGATTGTCTGTATACTGCTGAGCCCCGACTGCAACAATGCCGGTGCCAGCTCGACCAGACTGCCCGCAAACGCCTTCAGCAGCGATGCGGCAGCCGACGCCATACCGGGCAGGATCGTCGTCACGAGCTGCGGGACGGCCTGTGCGACCATAGGAGCCAAGCTCTCGACCAGACTGCCGATACCGCCTAAAATCGTTTCTACACGCGGCAGAATGTTCTTTGCGGCTATTCCCACACTGTCCACGAAGTTATCCATCAGCCCGCCGAAGTCCTGTGTATCGTCCGCAACGCCGACGAGCAGGTTTTTCCACGATGCTTTCATCATGCCGACAGAGCCCCGAATGGTTGTACTGGCTTCCTTTGCCGTCGTGCCTGTGATGCCCATTTCCGTTTGTACGATGTGGATCGCTTCGGTGATGTCCGCAAAGCTATCTATCGACAGATCTGCCATTTCGCCATTCGCCTGCTTCACCTTGTTTGCATCGGCGATAAGGCGCTCCATTTCCTCTTTTGTGCCGCCGTAGCCCAGCTTGAGGTTATCGAGCATCGTATAGTTCTGCTTGGCGAAACCCTGATAGGCGTTTTGAATGTCCTGCATATTGCTGCCCATTTTATTGGCGTTATCGGACATATCCACAAGGGCTTGGTCGGCATATTCCGCCGCTTTTTTTGTGTCCTTACCCACGCTTTGCAAAAGCGACGCGGAAAAGCTCGTCACTGTCTCCATGTACTCGTTTGCGGAAAGACCGGCCGTCTGAAACGCTCGGTTTGCGTTTTGCAGCACTTTGTCCGACGCATTTCCGAACAGCGTCTCCACACCGCCGACAAGCTGCTCATAATCCGCATACGCATTCAGCGCCGACTTGCCGACCGCCGCCACCGCCGCCGCAGCTGCACCGAATCCCACGGCTGCGGCTTTCGCTGCGGCTGTAAACGCCTTGCCGATAGAGCTTGCCGCAGACTTTAATCCGCCCGCGAGCGCGTTGCCCATCTTCTGTCCCGACTCTTTGCCGCTCATCTCGACTGCCGGGGCTAAACTCTTTGAGAGCTGCGCTTGTATACCCTGCATTGAGGGTACGATCTGCACATACGCCTTTGCAATTTCAGTTGCCATTTGCTTTACCCCCTAACCGCTGCCATGCGGCTTTAAAGTCTTCCGGCGTGCGGTAGCCCGTCACTTCGTCGTGCGTTTGCGGCACTTCCGTAAACGCGTTCAAAAACGATTTGGGGCGGTTTTTGCCGGTCTGCGCCGCCTTCGTCTTTGCCCATGCTAAAAAATTAAGCGCGTCAGCTATGGACGCCAAAAGCAAGGTGTCCGTCGCTGCACGCGCTCCCGATAACTTTATTTTAATGCGCGAATCGTCCCGTAAGCCCGCCGCGAGCGTCGCCAGCATGGGCACCGGCAGCGCCCGCAGGTCAAACACCTTGTAGGTTTCCGCCATGTCGCAGATCAGGGCGTTCTTGTCCTTCGCGATCATGCGGGCAAGGACGATCAGTTTTTTCCCGCGTCTCCGATCGCGTCCATGACCTCGCGGATACAGTCCGAAACGGCTGTGATATGCACTCGGCCGTCATCGCCGCGCAGGAAGTCATAAAGGCGCTTTCTCTGCTCCTTGCCAAACAGTATCGCGCAGACGTTGGAAAACGCCAGCGGATTGTCGTTCACGGTCTCCGCCAGCGCGTCCACAAATTCCATGTCCTCCAGCACGCTGCCGTCAATTTCAAACTCGAAGCCGCCGCTTGTCTTGCCTTTAATCATGATCTACCTCCTTATGCCGCTGCCGGCTTGCTCATATACTCGTAATGCGTGTTGCCTGCGCTGTCCGGCACGGCGGTCACGGTGACCCCGTAGCCTACGGCGCTTTCGTCCGCATACGTCACGTCGCCCACCTCGGTGATTGTGCCGTTCGGAATGACGACGCGCTTCAAAATGCCGCCGCGCATAATCATGTCGATAACCCACACGCCAGCGGCGAGCTCCTTGCCGTTCGCTTTGACGGTCAAGCCCTTTTCAAGATCGCCGGTGACGTTCTCATCGAGATACACCGCTTTCAGCACGTCGCTGTTCAGCGCTTCGATGAGCGTAAACGCGAACGTGTCGGTTTTCTCGTTCTGATAGGTCAGCACGTTGTCGCCGCCCCACGCTTTGATGTTGCCGCTTTGCGGAGAGTTGGAGTTCACCACGCCTTCGTCGGATGCGTAGCCGAGATTTTTATACGCTTCGGTGAGCGCGGTTTTGGCGTCGGTCGGCAGCGCCGTGCCAAGCGGTGCGCGGTAGATCGCGCCGCCTACTTTCGGCTTGCCTGTGCTTACATTGGTTGCTGTGCTCATTATTCATGCTCCTTTCACTCGTCGTAATAAACGAGATCGTACACCGCCTGGTAGCGGTATCGTTTTGTCGTCGTGTCCGTAAAATTGTAATCGCTGTTAAGCCGCGATGCGCTGACGGAATCCAGCTCCGCGGCGCTGTCCATGGCGGCTTTCACGCGCTCATTGAGCCTTGCGGCTTCATACATGGACGGCGCGTAGGACTGGATCGCCAGCATCGCGCGGTCAATGCGCTCCTCGCGGCTGCTGCCCGTTTTTTCGAGCAATACAAAGCTTTTTGGCGAGTTTGCCGGGACTTCCAGCTTCACCGGCACCGAAAGCTTTTCCGCGAGATAGTTTTTGATGATGATCTCAATCATGCTTTCTTCCTCTTAGGCGGCGCTTTGACAAATTTCTTCGAGCCGTCCTTATTTGTACGGAAGTACCCGCCGACGGCTTTTATCATCGCGTTGTTTTCCATGTTCATCTCCATGGCTTCCGGGTCGGTAGTGAAAACCGAGACGTTCGCGCGCGTCTTGCCGATATGCGTGTCGGTCTCGAACTTGTCGCCGAGCGTCGCCCGGATGCTCTCCGCAGGCTCCTTCAGCGCCGAGATGATCTCCGAAGATTTCAACAGCGCCTGTATGCCGCTGCTGTTCAGTTCAATCTTCACCTTAGCCATACCGCTCCACCTTCACCTTTTTGTTCCATTGCAAAGGGATCATTGCATCGATGCCCTCCGTCACGTCTCCGTATGTGCGAAACCGCTGCCCGAAAAACTCAACCGTCACGTCGTGCCAGTCGTGCGCGTCGCCTTTTGGCAGTGCCAGCGTGTACGCGAGCCGCTTGCCGTAGAGCTGCAATTCGTTCACAAGCTCCTCCGCCGTCGGTTCGCCGATGAGCACGTTGTGCACCGTCTCCGACACTTCATTAAACACCGGCGCGCCAAACGCGTCCTCGCCGGTCTGCTGTTTTCGGTACAGTATAACGTCAATCCCGCGTATCATCGTATAATCCCTCCAAAGGGCTACGGGCACCGATGCGGTCCCCGACGCCGAGCAGCTTCTTTTCGAGCTTTGAGAGATACAGCTCGCCTGCGCTGCCGCTGCCCATCGTCCAGCTCTGGGAGTATCCCATGGCGCTCACCGAGCCTTGCGTGGAGCCGAGCGGATAAAGCGGCGCGTCGTTTCCGCCGCCGTCGCCCAGAATGCGCCGCACCATGCGGCAGGAAACGAGATTTTTGCGGCCCGCGTCCGCCCCGGCGTTATACGCGTCGATGATGACCGCTGCTTCCTCCAAAAGGGATACGCAGCGGTCTTTTTCATCGTCGCCTAAATTCCGAAACCCCGCCGCAACGTCCTCAGCTGTTGCGTACAGCATCTTAGCCCACCGCGGTTTCGGTGCGCTTAATGTACAGCGTCTGCGGCTTGGATACCGTCAGGCCATAGACTTTACGACCCTGCACCGCGCTGGCACCGATGAACTTTCCGGAGCCGTTGAGGTCCTGCAAATGCACGGGCACCTGCCACTCCATCACGCGGTGGCACCAGTTCGGGTGACCGGCGATAAACTCCGTGGTTGTCTTTTTGCTCGCGACGCGCTTCGTGCTCTCGAAATCCATGTTGTTGGACTCAAACACGTTAAAGCCCGCGATGCGACCGATCACACCCTGCTGCACGAGCGTCTGGGAGAGGTCGCCCTGCTTGATATAATGCTCGTCCAGCATGAGGACTTCGAGGTACTCCGGCGACGCAATGAGAAAACGACCGTCGGCAGGTACGCCCTTGCGGCTCAGCACGCGCTTTGCTTCGAGCGCGAGCTTGTATGCGGTGGTCTCGGTCGCAGCTGTCTTCGTGGCGCTGACCGTTGCGCCGGAAGCACCCTCGAGCGCGTTGATAGACGCCTTGTCAATCGAGAGCGCCAGCGAATAGCCTGCGCTGTCCAGACGTTCCGCCACGATGCCGTCCGGCACGCTCGCAGCATCGAAGCCGTCGATGAGCTCGTTCACGGCCTCATCATGATCGATAGAGAGATCGATATACGTCGTCGAGCCTTCGGAAGCGTCCACGCCCTTCGACTTGTTGTAGGTCTTCACCGCCACCTCGGTGTCGCGCACCGGGATTTTTACTTTGCCCGCCTTCGGGTCGCCCTCGTAGCGGTTGTTGAAAATGAGATTATCACGGGTAACAAGCTGGCTGCGAAGCTTCGCGTCTACCAGAGTTGCCCAGCGTTCCTGGTTTGTGTGTGCCATAAGATTTCTTTCCTTTCGTAAACAAAATTAGATTTTCAAAGACGGGTTTAAAGCGCCGAACGCCGCTGCCACGCCGTCACTTTCGGTGCCGCCGCGTGCGCCGGGTTCACCGCCGTCTTTCACGGCGGGATAGCCTCTCGGCTTCGCGAATTTCAAGATTGCGTTCGCCTGCGCGGTGCAGATTTCTTCCGTGTCGCCGCTCAAAAGCTCTGCCGGCACGCCGGTAGCAGCGGAGACTTTCTGACGCACCGTGCGCAGCTGCTCTGCTTTTGTAAAAGCATCCACCTGCTTCTGCAAAGCGTCCGCCTTCTCATTCGCCTTTTGCAGCTCGGTCTTTCCTGCTTCTTCCGCCGCGTCAAACTTCGCCGCTTTCGCTTTCAGCGCTTCGTAGTCTGCGTATTTGCCGCGCTCCCTCGTCAGCCGGTCCTGAATAATCGCGTTCATTTCCGCCTGCGTAAAGGTGCGCTGCTCGTTTTCCTGCGTTTCGGCCGCAGTGCCGTTCGTTTCTTGGTTCACAGTTTCTGCCATTTTGGTTCTCCTTTCCGGCTTTTCCGCAGCCGTCGCGTAATTTTGGGTATGAAAAAAGCACACCGCCGAAAAATATCGGCAGCGTGCTGATTCAACAATGTTTAATTTATCCGATCATCAACAGGCGGAAGGTCTCGCGTCCTTTCGGCGTGATGAGCGTTTGTCGCTGCTTCGTTTTCCCAATCTCGTTCATACTGCCACACCTTCTTTCTGCTTCTTGACCTTCATGAAGACCGTGTTGTACTTCTCCGTCAAGTCCTTTATACGATTTTTCAACATAAGGCACGGCAAAGTCCACGCCTCTCCGGGGATGATAGAGCTGCTTTCCGTGGTTGCGACCTCTAATGCGCAAAGCGTATCGGTCACCATCCGCAGTTCTTCAATGATGTCGTCCAGCTCAAAGAATTCATGTGCGATCATAAATAAAAACCTCCATCAAAAAGTCCCTATCTGATGTAGAATAGATTTCAGATAGAGCTTGCTCTGTCGTGTGCAGAACATCGAAACGTATTGGTTGTCAGCCCTGTTTCGGTGTTCTGCTTTTTTTATTTTTTAATTTCTTCTTCCAAGCGTAAAATCCCTCGCCGAATAGCTTCGTTTTGATTTACGTTCTTTTGTTCGCAAAACTTATCTAGGTTTTCAAAAAAATTTTTGCAAAGCAAAAGCAGCCCGGCGCCTAAGCGCTAAGCTGCTTTATCAACTGTGTTTAATTTTTACGTTCAGCAAAACTCTACGGTTTTTCCTGTAAAACTGTCATGGCTTCTGATCGTCGCCCAACATGGAATGGAATTCAACTGAAACGGATATTCCACGCCGTCAATAATTGCAATTCCTCTTTCTGCTACAGGTAGGAATTCATAATCCCTGTCAAGAACAAGTACGCGAATGTCCGTGGGACCGGCTTGAAAGTCATCAATGATTTTGTATTCTTTTTTCATTCTTTTTGACCCTCCTTACCGTTAAGACGTTCTTTCAATCGTTCTTCATAATTTGCAAGGTTTTGCTTGGTAACATTTGTTTCCTCTATCGGTATTTTATATCTTTCAGCAACGGAAATCAAGTACTTTTGCGCATCGATTTCTCTGCGAATTAACATTTCCTCTTGAGAATACTCCGCAAACATATTTTTACGATCCTGCAAAGCATGATACATTTCTTCCAGCACACCCGATACGGTTGCATCATCACGAATAAAAGCAAAATTGCCACCCATAAAGTAGGAAGCATATGCCCCCTGTTTTTCAAGATGCTTTTCCGCTTCTTCACCTCGAATAATAAGACCGCCGTGCTTCAAGAAGTCCTTTGTCAGTTTGTTGTAAGTCGGCTTGTCAATGATCTCTTGACCCTGCTCACCTGTCTTTCGACGACGCTGCTCCGCATACGCCGCCCTTTTCTGGGCATTGATGCGCTCGCGGTTTTCGGCGTAGTGGATGCGCCTCAGCCTGTTCACGTCGCTGCCGGCGTCGCGGTAAGCCTTGAGGTATGCGTCAGGGTCGTAGCCCCCTACATTTACCTCCGGGTCAAACCGAATAGCGTATGTACAGTCGCAGTTCGCGTGGATATGCTCTGCATGCCCGTTTTTTATGGCTTTCTTACTCGCCTTCTGCCACCCGCGTGACGCCAGCGTCATGCAGAACGCGCAGGTGTCGCCGTTCGGCACCCATGCAAATTCGGCGCCGTCGCGCAAAGCGTTTTTCAGCATCGTGTCGGCTCCGGCACGCTTTACAAGGCGGCTCACCCCGCTTTTGAGCTGCGGCGTGCTGGTTTTTGTCGCGTTGACCATGCGTGCCACTTCGCCGTACTCGGCGGTCTCTGCGGGCTCTGCCGCAGGCACGTGCGCGCCCTGAAGCTCTGCGAGCGCGTCATACATTTCGCTCGCAAGCGCTGCGCTGCCTTCGCCGTACTTCGTCACAAGCCCATACGCAACATCTATGAGCTTCTGGCTGTCAGAAACGCCGTACTGATCTACATACGCCTGCATACAGTTTGCAACCGTGGTATTTAACCGACGCAGCTTGCCTATGTAACTAAGCCATGCTTTCGACGGTATCTGCTTCATCGTTCAACTCCATCAAAAGCTGCTGTCCGCGCACGCGCTGTTCCTGTGACTTGATACGCCGGATGTCGGCCTGGTCAAAGCCGATCATCTCCAAAAACGTGTCGGTGCTCGCAAATTCCTGCCGTGCCGATGCAATCTTGATCGCTGCGTCCGCCGTCACCGCCACGCTCGGCATCGCCGGATTCTTAAAGTGCGCCATGATGCCGCTTTCTTCTTCCGTCAGCTCGTCAAGCGTCTTGTTCTGCGCAATGGCCTGCGCCATGCACGCGATTGTCCGCAACGCGTCGCCGTTGCCGGTGTTGAGCTGCTGGGCGAGCAAAACGAGCGTCTGGCTCTGCGCCAAAATCGCGTCGCTGCTCGTGGGGTTCGCGTCGTTGATGATGCCCACGTCCGTCACGGTCAAGCCGGTCGCCGCCGCAAACTGCGTGGCGGTCATGCGCATCTTTTCCACATGGGGCGAAAGACTGCCCTGCGCAAGCTGCCCGAACACCGGGTTTTCGCCGGTCTCGGGGTTACTGGTTGCGGCAAGCAAGCTGCCCACGTACTGCTTGAATTTATCCGATACAATCGCGTCATACTGGTCGTCCGTCACGCCCAAAATGTACTTCTGCGGGGTCGTGTCAAACTCAAGCGCGATCGTCGCGTTTGCCACTGTGCGGATATAATCGTCAATCAAAGTGCGAATGGGCTTTTTCAGCCGAGAGCGCCCGAACGGCTTGCCGCTCGTCGCACTCCAGATCATCGGCTCCATCAGCGGGCGACCCATGCGGTGCATCATGCGCTGCACGCGCCAGCCGTCGCGCTCACGGTGCAGCACCAGTACCGCATCATCGGTATACATGTTGACGAGCTTCGGCACCCACTCGTTGCTGTATTCCTCGTCCGGTATCGTGTCGATAATGGCAAGCCCGCAGTCGATGCGCCCCTTTTCTCCGTTCCAGAGAGCCGCTGCGGTCGCGGGCGAATGAAACCGTATCTTGCAGCCGATGTCTGCATCGGCGGAAAGCGTCGCGAACACGCAGCCGTATTTCAGCTCGTCGCGGCACGCCTTGCCGTACTCCGCGATGAGCCCGTTATCCCGCACAAGCTTACTGAGCCCGTCCAAGCTGCCCGCCGTGCCGACAAATCCGTCGAACATACTGCGCGCGGCGAGCACGTCCACCGCTTTCTGTCCCCAGTTGCAGCCGACCTTCAGCTTGTTCAAACCCTGCGGCAAAGCGATTCCGAGGTTCACGTCGCTAAGCTCGATATGTCCTTCGTAATATTTGTCTTTCGTGTCGTTCTTGTCCTGGTGATAGGCAAACACGTTTTGCAGCTCGATGAGCTTCTGCTGTTCGGCTACGCTCAAGCCAGGCACCGTGCCGATATTCAAAGTTATCATCGTCTCACCTCTATCCAATCCTCATTTTCCGCGTCGGGTCTCGCTTGCAGGTCTTCGCGCCCCAGAGTGCCAGGGCGCAGGCTTCCACGGGTAAGCTGTTCTCGCCGCCGAAGCCGTACCCGCCGCCGATCGGACGCTTGACCGCTGTCACGGCGCTTTCGTTCAGCGCCTCCTGCGGCTTGTACCATGTTAGCGTGTTTTCGTTCACGGCGTTTGTAAACATCCCCACCGCCGCGAGCACGTCTTTCACGCCCGGGCGTATGACAGCGTTTTTCGCCCGCCAAACACCTTTGATGCGCTCGACCAGCACGTCCACCCCGTTGCGCCCGTCGATGACGACGCAGCTCGCGCGGTCGTACCGGGCGGAAAGCCAGTCCACCAGCCAAACAAGTCCGCACCCCGAGGGTTGCATCTCGATGAGCGACACGCGCGCCGGTCCCCCTTTTGGGATCACCGCGCCGCATAAACACACCGCCGAACCGTCCGCAGCAAATTTCACGCCGTATGCGGTTTTGCCTTCGGGCTTTTCATCAACGCTCGCGCAGGCTTCCCATGCTCTGCGGTCAATGGCATAATCTAAATTTTCCGCCGCTACCGGGCTCCACCACCCGAGGCGTTCTCTCGCAAACGTATCCGGGTCCAGCTGCTCCGCTTCGCCCTCGATCGTCGAAAATTGGATGCGCCGCCCGAGCGCCGGATTTGTTGCCGCCCATCGCTTCGGGTCTGTCACGTCGCCGATCTCCGGCACGGAAAACTCAAACCATGCTGCACGTTTCGCCTCACCATCCAATGCACGTTGACGTAAACCTCGGAATACCGTGCCCACAGCATCGGGGCCCGGCGGCGTGCCAACGTAAACGGTCTGCGGGTTTAAGCTCGCAGAGATTGCAGGCAAAAAAGAGCCCTGCGCGGTCTCGTCCAGCTCCTGCGCCTCGTCAAAAATGAGCAAATCACCGTGCTGTCCGCGTCCACCGTTGCGGGTTCGCGCCAGGAACTTAATGCGTGCGCCGCTTTTCAGCACGATCAGCTCGCGCCCGAGCGCCGTTTTGATCTCGGCGACATACCGCCGAAGCTTCGGGTGCTCGAAAAAATCGCGCATTTCTTCAAACGTCTCCGTCGCGGTCTTTTGCAGATGCGCCGTGTAGATCACCGTCTCGTTAAACATCAGCATACCGGCTTCCGCGCGCCCCTGTACCAAAAGCGATTTGCCGTTCTGCCGGGGCACGCTGCCGCCTGCTGTGGGGGCTGCCCATTTGCCGGACGGTGTGCGGCCCAGCCAGTCATCCATGATGTCGCTTTGCCATGGGTCGAGCACCGTGCCGCCGACGCGCAGCAGCTTCACTGCATCCATGCCGTCGCTCGTTGCATACTCAGGCGCGATTCTTTCGGACGGCTCCTGGCTTCCCATCGGCTTCGCGGTTCGTGAGGATCTCGCTGATCTCGTCGCCATCGGCGCTCACCCCCTCTATTTCTTCGATCTCCCGTATCGTTTCCCGGTATTGCTTCGCCATAGCCGGTAGCGCTTTTGGGTCTATGCACGCATCAATCGCGGCGGCGAGCACTTTTGCAAGCTCCTTGAGCTGCTCTATCCGGCTGCCCTTTGCCGTGATGCTTTTCATTTTCATGCCGCTGCCACCCCTTTCAAAAATGCCCTGTGTGTAAATCGGCGCTGGACGGCGATGGGTCGCCGGTGTGGGTGCAGGGGTGCCCTCCCCACCCTCGGCAAACTTACCAGTTTCCGTCGCTGATTTTTGGGTATATCTTTTTCTCTTTCTTTTCCTCGAACGGATTTCCTATTTTTGCGCCCTTCTGTTGATTACAAAAATAATGCGCTGCCTGCAAGTTGTCCCAATCCTCTGCCGCAGCTCGTGCCGAACCGTAACCGAACTCCCGCCAACGTGCCACGGGTTTAATTTCATCGACCACAAACGAAAGCGGGTGCTGCGCGTCGCTCGGCTCATCGTAATGTATTGGACCGAACCGCCCTTTACATATCCCGCATGGCGCGCCCATGGCTTTCAGTCTGGCACGGTGTTTCCTGCGCAGTGTACCGTTCGCATATCGCGGATTACTCATCTTCGCACCTGTTTGTTAAATCGTCTGTACAGTTCTTTATGCCGTTTTCACTCCCAACAGGTGAAGCTACCCTCGCGCCGTCCGAAATTGCCGTATAGGGGCACACAGAGAGCATACAGAAGCATGCGCCGTCTAAGCATTCCGCCCAAACGCATTTGCAGCCCCTCGGGCATAACCGGTATTCTCTTTTCACGTGCACCCCTCCTTTCGGTTTCGGGCATAAGAAAAGCACCCACGCAAATGCGCAGGTGCTCTGTAGACTTCCTCAATTATCATTATAGACGAACAAAGCGAACAAAACGAACAAACTCAAAATTTTTTTGAAAAAATTCTGCTGAATTCCATTCGCAGTGCATCTGCGGATTTTGAATCATTCAGCGCTCGTCTGACCACGTTCCACCTCGTCCCGTGCTTCATGACACATCGGGCGAGCTTCTGCGGGCGGTAGGCAAGTCTGCCCACAAACGCTTCGATCTCCGCCTTTTGCACTTCAAGTTCCCGAATGCGTTCTGCGTGTTTCGGGTTCGGCAAGCCCTGCACGGTAACGCTGTGCAGGTTGAACGGAAACTCGTCCACGCTTGCCTGCACCACGTCGCTGACCGCCGCACCGTCCTTCGCCTTCAGCTCCTCGATTTCCGCGCAGATGTCGGGGTATTGCTCCAAAAGTTCTTTTGTCATCGCATCTCCTCAAAAATCACATCGCCACAAACGCCACCGCCGCGGCGATGCCCACTAAGCCAAGCACCACCATAGCTTTTACACATCGCTCAAGCCCGGCGATATTGTCCGCTGCGTTGTACTCCCGCGACTTGCGCATCACGATGCACTCCGTGAGCGTCGCCGCGATTACGAGCACGACCAAGATGATTTTAGTCACTATTCTACGCCTCCTCTGTCCCATCTCCATTTTTGCCCTCTCGTGCAGACCGTGCAGCGCAAATCGTCCATTCCGCACGGATAGTTGTAAAGGCATGTATCACAGTCCCGCTGCCGCTCGAGCGCCTTATACGCCGCTCGATACAGCCTCGCGGTTTTTATCGCCTCCCGAATAACCGCGCACCCATGCACGCCGCAGTTATGCTCATGCCCGCAACCGAGGCAAAAAGAGGAGTCTGCCAGCGAGCCGGTCTCCGATTTCATGCGCTCAAGCGCCTTGATGAGTTCATCTGTTGTCATATCTGATCTTCCTTTCATGTTTTCTTTTCACAGCCTGCCGCACTTCGTGATAGAAGTACAAAGCATCCATCGCTTTGGCTTTGCGCTGAAGCTCGTCTTCTCTCTGGCGGCAGTAGTCGCGGTACCGCTTGCAAGTGCTGTGGCATGTCCCACGCTCATCGGCATATCTTCCCGGGCACTCCCTCGGGCAGCAAGTCAGGTTCATGGCTTTTCCTCGCTTTCAATTTGCTCCAGCCCGCAGATCAGCACGGAGCCGTCGTTTTTCTTGTCGGTTATTTCCGCCTGGTAAAAGTCACTGCCGGTCTTACGGTCTCTGCGGAAGATGATCGCCGTCAGCTTGTAAGCGCTGCCGCTGTACTGCACCGTGCGGTTCATGTGCCGCTTAACTTCCCACAGCTCCATCACAGCTCCTCAATGCGGATGTAGATGCCCGGAATCTTCGCCCAAAACTTTTCGGTGATCTCGGACGCCACCAGCGCGTCGTCTTTCCAGAATCCCTGCTGCGTCATAACGTCCTTGAGCAGCTTTTGCAGGTTGTCCGTGTCGGGCTTCGATGTGCGATACTCTCCGTCCGCATGTCTGCCGTTTGGGAAGCACCACTTCGTCGTCAGCCGTACGCCGCCCGTGATCGGGCTTTCGGGTCTGTGCCTGCCGATGTAAGCGGCGAGCTTCTGTCTGGCGGCTTTCAGGTTATCGTCCTCGTAGAACTTTCGTGCCGACCAGTTCACACGCTTCTCCTGATGCGTCACCGTCGGCGGCACCATCGGCACAAAAAACTCCAATGTCATTTTACTTCACCTCGTTAAACTGCTGAATTTTTGCTTTTGAAGAAAATTTGCTTTCGTCAAGGGTAGGGGAAGAAGTCGTGTGGGGGAACCTCATGACCCCCACACTTCTTCACCCCTTGACCGTGAGAGAAAGTGAAACGGATATATATACGTAGTATATATACTTTTTCCTTCTCTCGGAAAGGAAAGGAAAATTACTCGACTTTTTCCTTCCGTCGGGAGCCTTAAAAAGCGTTTGAGGGAAAGGGAAAATATCGATATTTTCCTTCTTTCCGAGCCTTGAGAGAAAGTACAGGGAAAGCTTTCCCTACCGATATTTTCCTTTCCCTGTCTTGCTCACTTCGCCGTCCGAAAGCTCAAAATCTTTGCTGTCTTTAAGGTAGTTGCGCACCGTTTTTTCGCTCACGCCGAGGTACTCGGAGAGCTCCTTAACACTCGCCTTGCCGCCCTCGCCCACCGCTTCAAACGCCGTGTCGAGTGATGCTTCACGCTCTTTTTTGCGTTCCTGCGGGGTCTTCTTGCGTCCGAAATTCTGCTTCCAGCCGGTGCCCTTCGGCGTGGCATTTTCGGCTTGCAGGTCGAGCAGGATGCCCGTTTCGTCCGCCCGGTGGATCGGATAATCGAACCAAAAGTTCTTCGGCGCAAAGCGCGGAAACTCGCGCAGCGTGCCTTCTACACGCCATGCGGACTTTGCGTTTGCAGCCGTACGCGCCTTTGACACATCGTCGAGCATTAAGTTGTATGACGCTTCCCGCAGGTGCTTTTTGCACAGCGCCATCATCTGCGTCGCGCTCAGTCGGTCATCGTCTCCGGCTTCGTCCGCCTTGCGGTAGCGCGTCAGCCAGTCGAGACACACGGCGCACACCGCGCGGTTCTCCTGCTGCTCCTTGATGCCGTCGGTCAGCTCCAGCTCGATAAGGTCGATAAGCGCATCCGGATCGCGCGCAAACACACCGGAGCCGGACGCACGGTCCATGCTCTTTTTGCCGCCCTGCCCGCCTTTTGAATGGTGGTGGCAGTAGATTACGGCGCAGCCGAGCTCCGTGCACACCTTATCGAACTGGTTGCAGAAATGCGCCATCTGGTCGGCGCTGTTCTCGTCGCCGGTGATGACCTTGTAAATCGGGTCAATGACGATCGCCATGTAGCTCTTTTTTGCGGCGCGGCGAATAAGTTTCGGCGCGAGCTTATCCATCGGTACGCTGCGCCCGCGCAGGTTCCAGATGTCGATGCGGTCGATGTGCTCCGGCGTAAAGCCGAGCGCCGTGTAAACGTCGCGGAAGCGATGCAGGCAGGACGCACGGTCTAACTCAAGGTTTACGTATAACACGCGTCCCGCCGTGCAGGGAAACGAAAGCCACGGCTTCCCCTCCGCGATGCAGCAGCACAGCTCGATGAGCAAATACGATTTGCCCGCCTTACTGGGGCCCGCCACGAGCATCTTGTGCCCCTGCCGCAGCACGCCTTCAATAAGCGGCGGCGCAAGCGCCGGCAGGTCGTCAAAGAATGTTGAAAGGTTTTCTTCGTCCGGCAGATCGTCGTTGACGCTCTCGATCCAGTCGCGCCATTCTTCAAACGAGCTTTTGCCGATGTTCGTATCGACCAAAAACTGCTTGTGTTTACCGCGCACCACGCCGGGCATACGCGAAAGCCGTGAAGGATTGCGGTTCTGCTTATCGATGTCCAGTCCGTTTTTTGCACAGACCTTGTAGAGATAATCGACGCGTGCGCGGTATTCCTCATAGCTGCCCGCATCAACGCGCACAATCGCGTGCAGACTTTTGCCGCCGCTGTACACAAGGCAGGCGACCGGCAGCTCCAGTTCACGTATGACGGCGTTCTGGCTCGCGATATCCATGCTGTCGGATTCAACAAGCGCATAGCGGTATTCCGTGATATTCTCGTTTTTCACACCCTTGCCGTCTAAGGGATTGAAGCGGATCCACGCACCGACGGCGGGGTTATAGTCGCCAAGCACCGCACCGAGGTCGTCGCCGCACTTATACAGCGCGCTGCATAATTCGCCTGCCGTTTGCGTGTAGCTGCCACTTTTCGGCATGTACTTGCCGTCTTTCTCCCAGCTCTCGGTGACATAGCCCACCGTGTCCGTGCTGTCAAACAGCGTTTCGAGATACCGTATCAGCTCGGCGGCAGGCTTCCACTTTTCTGGCTCGTGAATGTCCTGCGCTTCAATCCAGTTCTTGTCCACCACAACAAATTCATCATGACGGTCGATCGTGTCGTTCCAATCGAGCTCATGGTCTGCTTTTGCGGGCTTGTAGCCGTTATCCAGCGCCATTTTGACGAGCGTCCCGGCGGTGATGCCTGTACCCGTAAACGTGTCCCATTTGCGCGCACATTCGCCCGGATGATACCGCTTTAAATCTCGGCGGCTCCAGGCATCCCAGTCCGAAGCCTTATACCCCGCGTCCTTGAGCGCCATGCCGATGCCTGTCCACTCCGTGTAATCGAGCAGAGCGGGGTCGATATAGTCGAGCAGCTCCAAGAGGTTCTCGTTGTTATACTCCATTTACGCCTCCGGTCTGAAGCTTTTCGGGTCAATGCCGTACGGCGTGCGCCAGTTGTTCGCGGCGATGCGGTCGATCATGCCGCGGGCGGTCTCGAACGACCATGTGCCCACGTGCTGAAATCCGCGCCCCTCGAGGAATCGTATTTGCTTTGGCGTCGTCAGTCCTGCCGTGCGGCGCTTTTCGAGCTTATCGAGGATCTTCGCCGCCTTGCCTGCGTTGCCGATCTCATCGGGGAAAATGCCGAACTTTTGAAGCGCCGAGATTTGCTTTTCGCTCGGCGGCGACATCTCCCACCCGAACGCCGGCACATAGCCGGAAAGGTCTTCCGCTTGAATGGACATTTCAAATTGCAGCGGATCCACAAGCCTTTTCTTGCGGCTGCGCATCTCGTTAAGCTGCTTTGCAAGCGCTTCTTCGCGCTGCGCTACAACGTCCTCGGATGCCGTTTTCTCCGCTTCTTCAAGGTCAACGGGTGCGCCTGCGGCTTCTTCCATGTTGCGCGTCATCTGCTGCGCGACTTCTTCATTTTCGCAGATGAGGTTCGCCGGGTGGCAAAGCTCGTGGCGTTCCGTGTGCCAGAGAAAGTCCAGTAAAAGCAGGTGGTCTTTGCCGGGGTATAATCGCGTGCCCCTGCCCACCATCTGGCTGTATAAGCTGCGCACCTTCGTCGGACGCAGCACCACTACACAGTCTACGCTCGGGCAGTCCCAACCTTCGGTCAAGAGCATACTGTTGCACAGCACGTTATAATCGCCGCGATCAAACTGCTCCAGTATCTCCGCGCGGTCTGTGCTCTCACCGTTGACCTCTGCCGCACAAAAACCACGCTCGTTCAGAATATCCCGGAACTTCTGCGAGGTCTTCACAAGCGGCAGAAACACGACCGTTTTGCGGTCTCTGCAATACTTCATCATCTCGTCCGCAATGCCGTATAAATACGGGTCAAGCGCTGTGCCGAGGTCGGCGGCTTTGTAGTCGCCTGCTTGTACCGATACGCCGGAAAGGTCGAGCTTCAGCGGCACGGTCAGCGCCTTGATCGGCGTGAGGTAGCCCTCCTTGATCGCTTTCGGCAACGTGTATTCATAGGCGAGTGACTGAAACACCGCGCCTAAATTCTTCATGTCTCCCCTGTCCGGCGTTGCCGTCACGCCGAGCACCTTTGCGGTGCTGAAATGGTCCAGTACGCGCCGGTAGCTGTCCGAGATGCAGTGGTGCGCCTCATCGATGATGATCTTGTCAAAATAGTCGTAGTCGAACCCCGCAAGGCGTTTTTCGCGCATCAGGGTCTGCACGGACCCCACGACGATGCGGTACCAACTGCCGAGGCAGCTTTCCTGCGCTTTTTCCGTCGCGCACAAAAGCCCTGTTGCCGTGCGAATCTTGTCTGCCGCCTGTTCAAGCAGCTCCCCTCTGTGTGCCAGGATCAGCACGCGGTCGCCGTCCCGCACGCTGTCCTCGGCGATCTTTGCAAAGACAATCGTTTTTCCGCAGCCGGTCGGCAAAACAAGCAGCGTGCGATCCACGCCGCACGCCCACTCATTTTCAACTGCCTGCCTTGCCTCCTGCTGATATGGCCTCAGCTCCACCATCAGAAGTCACCCGGTGTAAAGCTCGGTGTCGGCGCGGCGGGTGCCGTTTCCGGGTCTAAAAAGCGCGTTACCTCGTTTGATTCGTGTTCTTGGTTGTCCTTTTCGCTTGTCCATTTGCGGATGCCGATATGCGCACGGCCGCGTGCACCGGGTACGGCAGCCCAGTTCATCTTGAGCGGCTGCCCGTGCTTGCGCTGCCCGATGCACGTGAAGAACGCGCACAGCAAGCCCTCGCAGCGCGTGTGCAGCAAAAGGTTGTGCTGCACGGTGACTACGCCCTCGGGCGTCACCACGTCAAGGTCTAAGATCGCCTTCGGGCAGGGTCCGATCTTCGCACCGCCGTTATACCGTGCGCGGGTCAGTTTGCTTACGGTAAAGCTGTAATCGCCCTCCGGGATAATTCTGAAATTACTTTCGTTTTCTATGGTGTCTTCCCAGTCCATTGCTCTTTCGTTCGTTGTGTTTGCCATGATCTATTTTCTCCTTATCTCCTTATACGTCAAACGGTAAATCTCTGTTGCTGCGGATCACTGAAAATACTTTCGGCCATGCGCCGATCAGCACGCCCTGCACGAACGCAGGGTCATAGCTCGAGATCGGTGTGTCTTCGGGATAATAGCCCTTCTGCCCGATCGCCATTTGAATTTCCTCTGCGGTTACGTGCTCCGGGCGCATGAGGTCTGCAAGCGCTTTCGGCACGTAAGACGGAATGCTGTACGCTTCTTCTGTCGGTGTCTCGTCCAATACGGCGTTCATCTGCTGCATCGGTACGGCTGTGCCGGTCGGTGTCGGTTGCGCTGCCTGTACCGGCTTGCCGCCGATGCAATGCGCGATCTGCGCGTACGCAAACGGCAGCTCATCCGCCAGACCGAAACGGTTCTTCGCGTCCCAGCACGGGTGGTGAGACGTGTACATGACGCGCTTGCCGCCCTGTGCCTTGAACTTCTGCCCTTTGTCGTCCGTCTGCACGGCGAACGTCTTGTAGTTCGCGAACAGCACCATGTCCGCCCATTCTTTGACGAGCGGCGAGATCTGGCTGCCGGTCTTCTTGCCGAGCTTCATCTCGTAGCGGTCATACGCCCCCATTTCGTCCGGCTGTTCAAATTTGCGCATCTGTGCGTGCGCGGTCAGCACGACGTGTACGCCCGCCTGCACGATTTCCTCCAGACTGTTGAGAAACCGCCCGAATTCCTCTTTTTCGTATACATAGCCGTTACCGTAGCCGAAGTCTTCAATGCCCTTCTTCTGGTATCGGCTGCAAATATCGTCGATGCACAGCTGCTCCGCCCAGTCGATTGTATCGATGATGAGTGTGCCGCACACCTGCGGGTTCTGCTTGACGTATGTAAGCTCCTGCCGCAGCATCTCCCAGCTTGTGGGCTTGTCCATGCGGCGCACGTCCATATATTTCGTACTGCCCTCGGTGTCGATGAACAGCGTGTTTGGAAACTGCGCGGCAAAAGTCGATTTACCGATGCCCTCCGGCCCGTAAATGATGACTTTTTTCGCCGATTCGATTTTGCCCGATGTGATATTCATTAGAATTCTCCTGCCTTCCATTCTTTTTTCTGCGGCACTTCGCCCTTGACATAGCCGTCTTCAATGATGATCGAGCACTCGCCGCCGGTGCTGACACGCGTCGCAATCGCCTGCAAGCCCTCCTGCTCAAGCCATGTGCCGAAGTCCTGTAAGGTCTCCGTGTCCATCTGTTCAAGCTTATCGATAAGCACAAACCCGCAGTTCGGGTTCAGCTTGCGCACAATCGCGGTCGAGACCTTGAGTTGCTCGCTGCCGCTCATGCTGTCCCATCGGTGCCCGTTGTACGTCAGTTCGCCGTTTTCCACGGATAAGCCCGGCAAAGGCAGCGACGCATTTTTTAGCAGGTCAATCTTTTTCTGCCGCACGTCGTTCAGCTTTGCGGTCATGGTATCGTACTCGGCGCGGTGCGCGTCCGCATCTTCCTCGGCTTTCTCTTTGTTGAGGTTCGTGCGCACCTTTTCATTGATGACCTCGATGTCGCGGATATTCTGCTCGAGCTCTGCGGTCGATTCATCATGCAGATCTTCCGCGCTTTTCAGCGCACATTCCAGGTCACGTTCGGTCTTTGCAAGCTGCTGACTGTACCTTGCAAGCTCTGTGCGCAGGTCTTCTACTTTCTGTACCAAACGTTCACGCGCTTCACTGAGTATGGCAGCATTCAAACGCTTGCGCTGGTTCTCACCGTTCTTCGCGAGGATCTCCTGCTGCGCCCGGATGAGCTCACTTGCGAAAATCGGTTCCTTCGGTGCATCCGGGTAATACGGCATCTCTTTCGCAAACTTCGCTTTCTGGTCGGCAATCTGCCCGATTGCACGGCGGCGGTTGTAGAGGTCGTTTTCCTGCACCTCGAGCTCCTTGAGCTGCGGGCCTACGCCGATGATCTTCAAAAGCACCTCGGCTTTCTCGCGCGAAGACGCTTCCATAAATTTCGGCAGATCAATCGCGAGTTCTTCCACGAACTCGTTCAAGAGCTGCTGGCCGGCGCGCTTGCCGGTCGGGTCCGTGACCTTGAGGTCGCTGTTTTTGCCCTTGCGCTCCACCTCAAGCCCGTTACTCATGACAATATGTAAGTGCGGTGGAATCACCGACCCCTCTCTTACGGCCTGTGACGGGCGGTAGCGGTCGCCGCCCAGTGCCCAGGCGATACTGTCCAACACGGAGGTCTTGCCCTGGTTGTTGCGTCCACCGATGATTGTCAGCCCGTTTTCGGACGGCTCAATCTTCACGGCCTTGACGCGCTTCACGTTCTCAATTTCGAGCTTGTTGATCTTCATCATTTCTTCAACACCTCATTCACGACTGTCTTATCGCTTTTTACGGTTGTACGCTTTGTCATGTTAAAACTCCTCCTTGAGCACGCGGCGAATGGCGTGGTTTCTGGCCTTATTTTCGATTTCTGTCAGCTTATCGGTCGAAAGCTTTTGCTTCTGAGCCATGTAATAAATTACGGATACGACCGCGCCGTACACGGCAGTTAAATCATCTCCGAGTTTAATATTCGCGGTTACGTCGACACCGCCGTCCGGGTTTTGCTCTGCGAGCAAGAAAGACCCCTTGACATTCTCAAGAATTTTGTCTATACTCAAATCAGAGCGTTTATCTGACTCTTTCGCCGTTTCGACTGCTGCAACAGCCGGAGCGGCATTTTTCTTTTGAATGAGCTTTTCGTAAAGGCTCTGGGCGTCGTCGCGCAAGCTCTCGATATCGATAGAGAGGTCGCTGTACAGCTCCGTTTCTTCGCTGTTATCCGCGACGTTCATCGCCGCTTTCAACGCGTCTGCCATGCCGTCGAAGGCGGCTTCTACTTTGTGATACAGGTTCATGCGTTTCTTTCCTTTCTTTTTCTGTACTCATGGATGTTCACGATATTCCCGCACGACCGTGCGGCTTTTCTTTTCCTGCGCTGCGCGGCGACGAGCCGGTCAATAACGATCTGGAGCCCGAGCACGGACCCCATGACCGTCCCGATCAGCATCGCAAAGCCGAGCAACTTGATTAAGATCATGCTTTACACTTCCTTCCAGAATCTAAATCTTCGGGTGGGTCACGCGGGTCCTGCCGTAACCTTCCGGCTTCTCGCCCCAGTCAAAGTTTGTCAGATGCAGGCCATAAGTTTTACGCCACATCATGTCCAGCGCCGCTTCCACGCATCTGCGGTTCTGCACCACCTGCTCCGGCGTCTCGTCTAAGTATCGTACAATCACCGTCGGCGTGCCGAGGTCGCGCTCTTTGCGCTTTTTAGGGGCTTTCTTCGCGGTCGTTTCTTTCATAAAAATCACCTCTTTTCTTTTTATGCGGTGTCGGTTTGTCCATATCCCGCAGCCCTCCCACCTGCCGCCCGTTCAATGACAAGAAAATAATCACTTCGGCGCAAACAAAATGAAATCATGGGAGGTAAGTTCCGGGCGGCATGGGGCAAGGCTGCAGGCGGGTTGCAAATTTGTCGAATTGACGTTACAATAATAAAAAAATGAAAGTAGGTGTAATCATGAAACTCGACAGTGCAACTTTGGTGGCTTTAATTGCTGCAATCGCTGCAATCATTGCACCGGTTATAACAAGCTGTGTAACTGGCTTGCTCGAAAACCGCCGCCATAAATTGGATATATCAATCGAAAAAATGAAACTGGTATACCCGGAAAAGCAGCAGGCTTATTTAGCTTTAGCATCCGAGTTATCTCGCTTGGTAGATAGCAACGGGAACGGATATGATCGAATAAAATTGATTTCGCTCCTTAACCGTGCTTTAATACTCTGCGATGAAAAAACCGAAGAAGCTTTACTCGGCGTACGCAACGTGTGTTTCAACGGCGAGTCTCCTTGGAATTATGCTGTATATGCGCTTAGGCAAATGAGCCGTGAATTGCGAGATACGCAAGCACAAATAGACAAATCACACCGACGCTGTAAATAGCCATAGCCACTCTTTTTCCGCTCCCGATCATAATAATCGAGAGCACCGAAACAAAAGTCAGCACACACAAACAAAAAATCATTGATGTTCTCACCCCTCCTCTCACTCTTTATCACAATTCGGTATCTTTTAGAGTTACTCACGCGCAAAAAAAATTTCGGCTGGGTTCTGAATTTTAAGCAGCGAAATCATCTTATCGATTTCATCGCTGCCGAAAACGCCTTTTTTCATCTTCCCATAGAATGTTTTAGGCGTAATACCAATAGCTTTTGCTACACTCGCCTGCGACATATTGCGCTTGGTAATGATGCCGCGCAGTTCGTCAGTCTGGATCATTTTTTGTATCACCTCTTTTAGTATCTTTTTAGGTTACTTTGAGTATAGCACGCACAAAGTAACTTGTCAAGATATTTATTTCTTGACTTGTAACTTTTTCGTGATATAATGAAGTCAAACAGGAGGTGAATTAAATTGACCAAAGGAGAACGTATCAAAGCCAGACGCGAAGAGCTCGGCATCACGCAAGTTGCTTTAGCTGACATGATAGGCGAAAGCAAGCAAACCGTATATAAATACGAAAGTGGTCTGGTTTCCAATATTCCTTCCGATAAGGTAGAACTCATTGCTAAAGCTTTAAGAGTTCAGCCCGAATGGATCATGGGTTGGGACGTTTCAAGCTCCCCTATCCCGCCCGGCTTCATTCCACTGCCGAAAACATATAAAGTTCCGCTCGTTGGGCGCATTGCCTGCGGTACGCCGATCACGGCCGAAGAAAACCTCGAAGGCTATGTAGATGTACCCGTTGACCGTCAAGTAGACTTCGCGTTGCTGTGTGAGGGGGACAGCATGGTTGATGCCGGCATTAAGAACGGCGACGCCGTGTATATTCGTAAGCAACCGACCGTAGAAAACGGACAAATTGCCGCTGTGCGTATCAACGGAGAAGCGACCCTGAAGCGCGTATATATCAACGGCAATACAATGGTGCTCCAACCTGCAAACGCAAGCTATCCCCCGTTCACCTATTCACTCTCCGACTTAGAAGACGTAGCTATTGAGGGGCTCGCCGTCGGTTTTACGCATTGGTTTTAATCAAAAATGAATAAGAGAGGTATATTTTATGGGTTTACTTGATATTTTTCGCGCTGGTAAAATCCGGCAGGAAAACGAAGCATTAAAGTTGCAGAATAATTTCTTGATCCAAAAAAATGCTTTTCTGGATAAGAAACTGCATGATCTCGGCTGCGAAACCTATGAACAGGTGCAGCAGAAATGCGTAGAAGTGCAAAAGCAGATCGGTCAGCATGAAATCGAGCTGGATAATCTTGCAAAGCGCTATGAAACAGCAAATGCGGATTTAGCCGAGACCACGAATTCTCTCTCCAAAACGGAAAAGCAACTCCAGAGTGCAAATCAGCGCCTGCGCAAAAGCAAGGAACTTTACAAAGCCGTAACGTCCTGTGTTGAAAACTTCACGACATTTGACATTTCCCCGTATAACTGCAAAATCCCGGACGTGAATTTAAAAGAAGCTGATGAGCTCGCCCCGTCGGTCATTCTCAAGCTGCACAGCATGGACGTGCAGTCCCTGCGCAAAGCCTACCGAGAGAACGACCGTCAAATTGAAAGCGTCATGCAGCGATACGCACAACGCTACACCACAAAGGCGAACCAAGCTATTTATAAGCTGATGACCATTGCGCTTCGTGCTGAATTGCAAAACATTCTGACTGATTTGAAATACGAAAAGCTGGATAAAGCGCTCGAGAACGTGCGGTCAATGACGGCTAAGTATTTGCAAATTGCGTCAGACGGTAATCAATCCATTGCCGGAACGCTCACAAAGTTTATCGGTGAATTGGAATACCTCTTTTGCAATGCTGTAAAAATCGAGTATAACTACTACGTCAAGAAAGAACAGGCACGCCAGGAGCAACTTGCCTTGCGCGAACAGATGCGGCAGGAAGCCGAGGAGCGTAAGGCTCTCGAAGTGGAAAAGAAGAAAGTCGAAGCTGAAGAAAAGAAGTATCAGAACGAGATTGAAAAGCTCTTTGCGCAGGCTGAAACCGCGAACGATGTTGAAAAAGAGAAACTACAGGCGCGCATTTTGGAGTTGCAGGCACAGCTTTCCGATGTCGCCGTGCAGAAAGAAAGAATTGCTTCTCTCGCAAACGGCCGCGCCGGCAACGTGTATATTATCAGCAACCTCGGTTCGTTTGGTGAGAACATGTTTAAAATCGGCATGACACGCCGCCTTGAACCGCAAGATCGTATCGATGAGTTGGGCAGCGCAAGCGTACCGTTTAAATTTGACGTGCATAGCTTTATCTTCTCGAACGATGCCGTCGGTCTCGAAGCAAAGCTGCATGAGATGCTCAACAGCAAGCGCGTGAACAAAGTCAACCGCCGCAAAGAGTTCTTCTATGCTTCCATCGATGAGCTCGAAAAATTGGTGCAGGAGATTGAGCCCACTGCCGAATTCAACCGCACCATGATCGCCGAAGAATACCGTCAGTCCCAGTCTTCCGACGTTATCTATACCGATGACATTTCAGACGACGATGAGGACGAAGACTAGTAAATAGAAAAAGCCCCGCCGGTGCTACCAACACCGACGAGGCCGCCCGGCGAACCGGGTGGACAATATAGTCCCAGACAAGCTATATTGTACCACCTGCCCCGGGCAAAAGCAATAGCCCGGGCATTTTTATGCCCAAAATTAGTCGTTCCCCTTTGAGAACGTGGATAGAAATAGGACGTGGATAGAAATAGCCGCATATAAATAGAGCGGGATAAAAACAGGAGGTACATAAACAATGAGATACGCGATATATCTGCGCAAAAGCCGTGCGGATGATACGTCCGAGCCGCTGGAGGTGACCTTGCAGCGCCACCGCCAGATGCTCGAAAAATATATGCAGCAGCACGACATCGCCGTGCAGGACGAAGACGTTTTTGAAGAAGTCGTCTCCGGCGACAGCCTTTACGCGCGTCCGCAAATGCTGCGTCTGCTCGAGGCCGTCGAAGCGGGCACATACACCGGCGTTCTGTGCGTGGATATACAGCGCCTCGGGCGCGGTTCCATGCAGGACCAGGGCATGATCTTAGACGCATTCAAGTGGTCTGACACGAAGATCATCACCCCCACGCGCACCTACGACCTCTCGAACGATATGGACGAGACCTACACCGAATTTGAGAGCTTTATGGGGCGGCAGGAGTACAAGATGATCAAAAAGCGCCTGCGCCGCGGATTGAACGCGACGATCGAAAACGGCGGCTATATCGCGAACGCACCGTATGGCTACGATAAAACCAAAATCGGCAAAACGCCCTCACTCAAAATCAACGAAGCCGAAGCGAAGTTTATCCACATGATCTTCGACCTCTACCAGGGCGGCATGGGAGCATTGACGATTGCAACGACGATTGATCGACTTGGAGCAAAGCCGCGCCGCGGCGAGCATTTTGCGCGCTCCACAATACTCAAGATACTCAAAAACGACGTATACCGCGGGAAGATCGTCTGGAACCGAAAGACGTGCGTGCGCCCCGGACAGCGCGGAAATGAGCATCACCTCACGATCTACAACGCTCCCGAAAAGTGGACTGTTGTTGACGGGCTGCACCCGGCGATTATCGACAACGAACAGTTTGAAGCCGTGCAGCGGATCCTTGCAGGGCACTATCACCCACCTGCAAACACCGGCAAGCGCATAAACCCCTTAGCCGGTCTCGTACTTTGTGGAAACTGCGGGCGGCCTTTGCAGCGCATTGCAATCCAGTCCGCCGGCGGTCCCTTACTCGGCTGCCAAGTGCCCGGGTGCATCGTGTCCAGCAAGCTCGAATACGTCGAGCAAGCCGTTCTGCGGGAAATCCAAAAGGAGTTTGATAAGCTCTGCGCCAACGCGGAGCAGAAGCAGCAGGAAAGCCAAATTGACTACGCAGCCATGGCGAAGTCCATAGATGCCGAAATCAGTACGGCACATCAGCAGCTCGGCCGCCTGTACGATCTGGTGGAACAGGGCGTGTACACCATCGAGGTGTTCAACGAGCGACGCGGCGCCTTGCTCAGCCGCATATCGGCGCTGGAAGATGAACGTAAGAACCTTGTCCCGCCCCAACAGCTCGACCTCGAAAAAATGCGTGCCAACATTGAAGCCGTGTTCGACGCCTACCCCACCGCCGACTTCAACACGAAGAACCAACTACTGAAATCCATCATCGATAAGATCGTATATAATAAGCAAAAAGGCGTTCAACCAAAAGGGTTCACCCTCGAGGTTTTTTTACATTGCCTGTACTTATAGCTTGCGCAATGCTTTGATAAAGACTGCTTAGAGGATTTACGTGTGCTGTTTCCCGCCTCGGTGCAGCCCGTTGTGGACGCTTCCGCTAATGTGCGGGTGCGGGACGTTGATGTAATCTCTGTGTACATTGATATGCAGCCGATCCCCTTTAACCGCGGGTATTACTCCATTGATCTCACGTTTTTCTTTGACGTATCTTTGGAGCTGTACGGCGGCGCGACAGTGGGCTGCGAACGCGTGAGCGGTATTTCAATTTTCAATAAGAAGGTCATTCTCTACGGCAGTGAGGGCAACGTGAAGATGTTTACAAGCGAGAGCTGCCGTGACGAAGCCGATTTACAGGGCAATAAGGTCTTACCCAAGGCGACTGTGCAGGTCGCGCAGCCGGTGGCGCTTTCCGCAAAGCTTTGCGAGCACTGCCGCTGCGGCTGCGAGCCCTGCTGCGTAATCCCGGACTGCATTGCAAGCCGTTACGGCGGCGCGTTTGAAACGGTAGAGCAGAAAAACACCGTATACGTGACGATTGGCCTGTTTACCATCGTGCAGATTGTGCGGAATGTGCAGATGCTCATTCCCGCATTTGATTTCTGCATTCCGGATAAGGAATGCGTCACCTCCGGCGACAACCCCTGCGAGCTGTTCCGCAAGATTGATTTCCCGACCGACGAATTTTTCCCGCCGAAAGCGAGCGACTGCGGCTGTGGCTGCGGCAGACAAAATTAGAACCGCATTTGAATAATATAAGCCGTGCACTTTGAAAATAGGTGCACGGCTTACTCTTTTTATACTTTTGTCAGTCTTGCGAAGTTTGCAAACAGCTTTTTGGTGCCGACTTTATCAAACGCGACTTCGAGCAGCGTATCGTTTGCCATCGGCGTGGCGGAAACGATGAGACCCGTGCCGAACGCCTTGTGCAGGACAGTATCGCCTACGCGGTATGTACCGGCAGGCGCGGGCTTTACGCGCGGCTTCGGCATGAATCCGCCGGCTTCCGCAACGGATTTTGTTTTCGGTGCTTCCCCGAACGGCTTTGCGCCGCCGAAGCTCGGCATAGAGACCGGGCGCGCGCTGTAATCGCGGGAGCGGGTGTGCTCGATGAGCGTCTCCGGGATTTCTTCCACAAAGCGTGAAACGCGGTTGCGGTTCGTCATGCCGAAGATCATGCGGGATTCCGCGTGGAAAATGTACAGCTCCTCTTTTGCGCGCGTGATGGCAACATACGCTAAACGGCGTTCCTCCTCCACTTCGGACGGTACATATACGCTCGCCATGCCCGGAAAAATGTTTTCCTCCATGCCCGGCAGGAACACCACCGGGAATTCGAGACCTTTTGCGGAGTGCACCGTCATGAGCACGACGGAATCGGCGTTATTATCATAATTATCGATGTCCGTAATGAGCGAAACTTCTTCGAGAAAATCCGAAAGCGTGCCTTCGGGGTTCTCCTCCTCAAAACGGCGCAGGTTGGAAGCAAGCTCCTGCACGTTCGCGGCGCGGTCTTCTGCGGATTCCGGGTCGTCGGTCTTAAGAAAATTCAGGTAATCGATGCGCTCCACAAGCTCGTCATAAAGCTCGCCGAGCGTGACTTTTTCGTCGTTGTTGAGTTCGATGAGTCCCTGCATCTGTGCGGCGAAAAGCGTCATTTTGTTTGCGGCACGGGACAGTGCGGGATAGTCTTTCGCGTGCGAGACGACCTCAAACAGTGTTTCACCCGTCTGCTGACCGATCTGCGCCGCGACTTCGACCGAGCGGTCGCCAATGCTGCGCTTCGGCGTGTTGATGATGCGGCGCAGGCGCATTTCATCACTCGGATTGTTGATAACGCTCAAATATGCGATCATCTCGCGGATCTCACGGCGCTCGTAGAAGCGCGTGCCGCCTATAATTCTATGCGGTACGCCGGATTTTGCAAAATTGCGTTCAAATGTCAGCGACTGTGAGTTCATGCGGTACAAAACAGCGTAATCGGAGAATTTCCGCCCCGCGGCAACGCCGTCTAAGATGATCTTCGTGATGCGTTCGGCTTCATCCGTTTCATTTTCCGCCGTGTGCAGGTGGATCATGGCGCCGGTGCCGTTCTGCGTCCACAGCGTTTTGCCTTTTCGCTCGGTGTTATGCTCAATGACGGCGTTCGCAGCGTCCAGAATATTCTGCGTCGAGCGATAATTCTGCTCCAAACGAATGACCGTCGCATTCTGAAACGTATTTTCAAAGCTCAGAATGTTTTCGATCGTCGCACCGCGGAATTTGTAGATGCTCTGGTCGTCGTCGCCGACCACGCAGAGGTTACCGCTTTTTTCGGCCAGCATGCGCACAAATGTGTACTGCGCATGGTTTGTGTCCTGATACTCGTCAACCATTAGGTAGCGGAAACGGTTCTGGTAGTATTCCAGAACGTCCGGGCACTTTTTGAAGAGCTCCACTACTTTGTTGATGAGGTCGTCAAAGTCCATAGCATCGGCGTCTTCCAAACGCTTTTGGTACGTTGTATACGCGCGGGAGATAATCTTTAATCTGAAATCGTCGCCGACCGTGAGGGCGTACTCAGCAGGCGAGATTAAAGAATCCTTTGCCTGGGAAATCTCGTTCAAAATCGATTTTGGTGTGATGTTTTTTTCCGAAATATCGAGCTCTTTTAAGATGCTTTTCATCAAGCGGCGCTGGTCGTCGGTATCGTACACCGTAAAGTGCGAGGAATACCCGATGCGCTCGCCGTCACGGCGCAAAATACGCGCGCAGGTGGAGTGGAACGTCGATGCCCAAATGTCGTTGGCGGTCTCGCCCAGCATGGCACACAGGCGGTCTTTCAGCTCGCCTGCGGCTTTGTTTGTGAAGGTAATAGCCATGATGCGCCACGGTGCGCATGCGGAAACACTCAAATGCTCCTGTGTTTCCGTTGTGAGCGGCGTGCCGTTTTCAATATAAGCTTTGCACGCGGCAATATCATTTTCATCGAGATCGTCACGCAGATAGGTGCTGTTGTACGCGTCGCCGTAGCGCAGAATATTCGCGATGCGGTTGATGAGCACCGTTGTTTTTCCGCTGCCTGCGCCTGCCAAAATGAGCAGCGGACCGTTTACGGTGAATACGGCCTGCTTTTGGCGGTCATTCATGCGTGCAAAGTCTTTTTCCAGCACTGCGCGGCGCAGTGCAAGGATTTCCGATTTATCCATAGGTTCAAATGATCTCCGTTCTGTTGGTTCTGTGTCTTCTCGTTTTTTGGTTTCTATCTTTACTATTGATTTCTATTTTACTATATCTTGCGAAAAAGTTCAATCGAACATAGAAAATTCCCGGGGCGATCTTTAAATCAGCCCCGGGAGGCTTATGTGTAAGCCGATATGACTTTACAAAGCAACTCAACTTTACAAAGTCGATACGCTTTACATTACGCAAGCATCTTACGCACCATGTCGTAAAGCACGGGTTTCATATTGTCTATTGTATCCGGCTTATTTTCAATCATCGTGGCAAAGCAAGTAGAACCGATGAGCTCAACCACCAAAAACACGCGCTTATATAAGACGTCTTCTGTGCAGCCCACGGCGAGCGAGCTGCTCTCAATGGCAGTGACAAGCTTGTCCCACAACGGGTCTTCTCTTAGATCAAGCTGCTTTTCAATCATCGGCCAAGAGAAATTGCGCTCCAAAAGCCGCAGTGTCAGACGGCTCCTTTTAAAGTATTCCACGATGTAATCGACCATGAGGATGATGTCTTCTACAAAAACGCCGGTCTTATGCTCTTCCGCATATTCATAGGCCTCACTCAAAACACGCGCGGAAATGCGGTATGTGAGCTGCTGCAGAAGCTGGGTTTTATCGTGAAAATACAGATAAAACGTACCCTTTGCGACGTTCGCTTTCTTTACGATCTCATCGACCGAGGTCTTGTTAACGCCCTTTTCAAGGAAAAGCTGATAGGCCGCCTCGAGCAGCCCCTCCTTTTTCTGTTCTTTTTTCTGTTCAACACCGCCGCACATGGCTGTGGCCTCCCAACATTCAAATCTACCTGTGTAATCACTTTATTTGTCTTATAGTATAAGGCGGATACACCGTAAAAAGCAAGCCAAAAACAACATTTTGTACAGATTTGAATAAAATGACTAATAGTCAATTTATTTTGCCTGCGCAGTTCGTCGTTTTTAATATTGACTATTGGTCATTTTTGGACTAAACTACATAACGAAATAAACGGGATGGTTCCCGAAGGAAAGGAGCGGTGCTAAATGGAGCACTTTGCACGATGGATCGTGAAGCGCAGAAAGCTGATTCTTGTTTTAGCGGTTCTGCTTTTGATCCCCTCGGTGTTCGGTGCGCTCGGCACCTACATTAACTACGATATTTTGACCTACCTGCCGAAAGATCTGGATTCCATGATCGGCGAGACGTATTTGGAGGATGACTTCAATATGGCATCGGTTTCCATGATTACGGTTGAAAACATGTCTACGCCTGATACCTTAAAACTGAAAAGCGATCTTGAAGGGGTCGAAGGCGTACAGAAGGTCATGTGGACGAGCGATTTTATCGATGTGACGACGCCGAAGGAAATGCTTCCGAGCGATATTCAGAAGTTCTTCTATAACGATTCCGGCGCAACGATGCTCATCGTTCAGTTCGATGCCCCGAGCGCAGATGCCAGAACGATGAACGCGCAGAAGCAAATCAAGAACATCTTGAATAAAGATTGCTTCATTGGTGGTATGTCGGCTATTTTGGAAGATACCAAGAGCCTCATCAATAAAGAAATGCCCTTGTATATCCTTTGCGCTGTGGGCGCTTCGTTGCTGATTCTGTTCCTCAGCCTGAAAGAAACGATTGTGCCGCTTATCTTCATGCTCGGCATGCTGTTCCCAATCGTCTATAACTTTGGCACGAACATTTTCCTCAGCCAAATCAGCTACATTACGGAAGCATTGGCAACGGTCCTGCAGCTCGGTGTTACGATGGACTTCTCCATCTTCCTACTGCACCGTTACGAAGAAGAAAAGCTGACGGCGGCATCCGATGAGGACGCCATGGTGGCAGCTATTAAAAAGACGTTTTCCTCCATTACCGGCAGCTCCCTTACAACGATTGCGGGCTTCCTTGCCATGTGCACCATGCAGCTTACGCTCGGCGAAGACATCGGCGTCGTCATGGCAAAGGGAGTTCTGCTCGGCGTTATCTGCACCATCACGGTTTTACCGTCCCTTATCATGACGTTCCGTCGCGCCATTGAAAAGCACACGCACCGCACGTTCATCCCGAAGCTCAAGCGTACCTCGAACTTCGTCGTGAAGCACCGTGTGCCGATTTTGATTGCGTTTATCATAATCTTCATTCCGTTCTTCATTGCACAGTCAAAGACTTCCGTTTACTACACGATCTTTGATGCGCTTCCGCAGGACCTTCCCGGCATTGCAGGTACGAACCGCTTGAAGGAAGACTTCGATATGACAACGTCCCACTTCATCATTGTGGACGATACCCTTTCCGAAAAAAATCTCTCCGATCTTTCCGATGAGTTAAGCGGCGTGGACGGCATTCACCAGGTTTTGAGCTATGAAAAATTCGTCGGCGGCGCGATCCCGGAAATGTTTATTCCTGACGACGTGCGCGATATCTTTGAGGCCGGCGGCCACAAGATGATCCTTGCAAACTCCTCCTATAAGAGCGGCAGTGACGAGCAAAATAACCAGCTCTCCGAAATGATCGATATTGTGAAAAAGTACGACCCGAACGGCGTCATCACCGGCGAAGGTGCGATGACGAAAGATTTGATCGAGGTTGCGGATGTCGACTTCAATAACGTCAACATCACAAGTATCATCGTCGTGTTCGTCATTATCGCCATCGTGTTCCGCTCCGCTTCTGTTCCGGTGCTGCTCGTTGCGGCGATTGAAAGCGCCATCATGATCAACCTCGGCATTCCGTATTTCACCGGCACGACGCTGCCGTTTATCGCAAGCATCGTTATCGGCACCATTCAGCTCGGTGCAACGGTCGACTATGCGATCCTCATGACTACGCGTTTCCGTGAAGAACGTAACGCGGGTCACACTGTAAAGGAAGCGGCTCAAATTGCCGTTGAACAGTGCAGTCAGAGTATTTTAACAAGCGGTCTCACCTTCTTCGCGGCAACGTTCAGCGTGTCCCTCGTCTCCCGTATGGAACTCATCGGCGTGCTGTGCAAGCTCATCAGCCGCGGCGCACTCATCAGTATGGCGGTTATCCTGCTTGTGTTGCCGGCACTGCTCGTCATTACGGAACCAATTCTTAGAAAGACCACGTTCCATTGGCTGAAAAAGCCCGAAATCACCGAGAAAAAGGCATAATCGATTCAGAGAAAGGATCTCGATCAATATGAGTAAGTATCTTACAAAATCCGTTGCGGCTACGATTTCCGCACTTCTCCTCCTCGGCTGCGCTGCCCCGGCCTTCGCGGCGGATGCTACCGTTGAGAAAAAAGAAACCTCTTATCTCATCCTGAACGCAGACGGTTCCGTGCAGGAGCAGATCACCAGCGATTGGCTGCACAGCGATGACGGTTTTGATGCCGTTACCGACGAAAGCGACCTTTCCGATATCCAGAACCTCAAGAGCGACGTGATGCCGGAACAGTCCGGCAATACGCTCAAGTGGACGACGGACGAAACCGATATTTATTATCAGGGCAAGAACAGCGCACAGGCGCCGGTCGGCGTTTCCATCGAGTATACGCTGGACGGCAAGGCGGTTACGGCCGATGAACTCAAGGGTCAGAGCGGCCACCTTGTCGCAACCGTTAAGCTGACGAACAACACCGGCGAAGAAGTGACCGTAAACGGTAAAAAGCGCACCGTCTATACCCCGTTCTTTACCGTTGCGGCGGCTGTGCTGCCGAGCGAAAACTTCAAGAACATCACGACAGAGCACGGTCTTGTGGAGTCTGATTCCAAAACGCAGGTTGCCTGCTACCTTGCGATGCCGGGCATGAAGGAAGCCGTCAGCGACCTGCTCCCCGACAGCTTTGATAAGCTCGACGACCTGATGCTCGATACCCTTACCCTCGAAGCAGATGTTACGGACTGCACCGTCCCGACGTTTCTCTTCGCCGCGGCTCCGAGCCTTTCCGACCTCGACCTCGATGAGGTTTCCGACGAGCTTGGCGACACGATGAATGAACTGACCGATGCAATCGATCAGCTGAAGGATGGTTCCGGCGCACTGGATGACGCTGTGGGCACACTTGTCAAAAGCCTTGACACGTTTGCTTCGAGTTACAGCCAGTTCGATGCCGGCGTGGACAGCGCTTTGAACGGCACACAGACCCTTGCAAACGGCACGGAGAACCTGCTTGAAAACGCACAGCTCTTGGCAACGAAGACCGGCGAGCTTTCCCTCGGCGCTATTCAGCTGCAGAACAGTACCGCACAGCTTGCGGGCGTCATGAATCAGCAGCTTGTCCCGGGCCTTGTAGAGGCTTCCGAAAAGAAGACCGCGCTTGAAGACAAAATGGCCGAGCTTTCCGGCAAGCTGGAGACCGTTGAAATCCCGGATATGACAGCACTCAAAGCACAGCTCGGCGCAGGCGCTGAACAGGTTTTCGATGGCGCGGCGAGCGGCGCAGCGAAAGCGGCTTCCGAAGCTGCTGCAAGCAATGCAGCAACAGTTGCTTCTCAGAAGACGGCGGAAGAGATCAAGGGCAACGTGCAGGCGGCTTCTTCCTCTGAAGATGTCACAAATGCAGCCGCAGCCCTTACGACACAGCTTTATCAGAGCGGTTACTCTGCAGGTTATCAGACTTCACAAGCTTATGTGGATGCGGTGAAGGCGGTTTTAGACAATGGCGGCCTTCGCTTTACAGAGGAACAGAAAGAGGCTATTTTGGCTACGCTTCCACAGGCGGAGCAGGCTTCTACCCCGAGCGCCGAAGTCATCAGTAACGGAACCGCGCAGGTTTCTGGCATGGTCGAGAAGATTGCTTCCGACATCGATCCCAAAGCCATCGCATCGGCCGTCGGCCCGAAGGTTGCTGAACAGGTTGCCCCGATTGTTACAGAAGAAGTAACGTCTTCCGATGACCTTGCGGCGGCAAAGCAGAGCGCTGTGCAGCAGGTTGCAGCGGCAATTCCGGACATTAACACCGATGAGCTCAAGAGTTTGATGGGTGAATTCAAAGACCTCTCCTCGCAGGCAGGCGAAATGATGGACAGTGTTGATACGCTGACCGGCGCGCTGTATAACGCAGAGAATCCGGCAGATACCAACACGGTTGTCGGTGCGGCTAACGCGATTTCCGACGGTGCTGCAAAGCTTGGCAGCGGTGCTTCTCAGCTTGCAACCGGCACCTCTGCATTCGCAACCGGCGTAGGCACGCTCGATGCAGGCACCAACCAACTGCTCGGCGGCATGGAGACGCTCTCTTCCTCCAGCAAGACCGTATCGAATGCGATCGGTCAGTTCCAGACCGGCGGCGCAGAACTTAAAGACGGCACGTCTGAACTCAGCGACGGCATGACAGAGTTCTCCGATACAATCAACGATAAGCTCGACGGCTTCAGCGAAATTACCGACCCGGATTCCACGCTGGCACGCGTGATTGACATCATGAAGGATCGTGCGGACAGCTTCAAGGGCTCCGGCCGCGCAGACGGTACGGATATGACCGTAAGCTACGTAATGCGCACCGCAACGGACTCGAGCAGCAACAGCACGAGCACCACGGAAGAAACCACGACCGAGACTGAAACCAAAGACAGCTTCTGGAACCGTGTGGCAAACCTCTTCTCTAAGTAATTTAAAATAAAGCAAAGGAAGCAGGAACACATCGAAAGTGCTCCTGCTTCCTTTTTATTGCTTTTTTCGGTGAAACGGTGTATGATTATCGTGTTTAAATCAGCAGAAAATGGGGTTGAAAAATGAAAAAACTATGCACGCTGTTCCTCACATTTTTGAAGATCGGCGCTTTCACGTTCGGCGGCGGCTATGCGATGGTTGCCTTGTTGGAAAATGAATTTATCGCAAAGAAAAAGTGGATCGATAAAAAAGAGTTCCTCGACATGATCGCGATTGCGGAGTCTACGCCGGGCCCGATAGCTATTAACAGCGCAACGTATATCGGTTATCACATTGCCGGTGTGCCCGGCGCGGCGACGGCCACGCTTGGGGTGTGTATCCCTTCGTTTGTCATCATCTACCTCATTTCCCTATTCTTTGACCAGTTTTTGAGTTTGAAATTCGTTTCCTGCGCGTTCCGCGGAATTCAGGTATGCGTTGTGTACCTCATCTTTTCCGCCGGTGTGCGCATGCTGAAAAGTCTTGAAAAGACGGCGTTCAATACCGTGCTTGTCACAGGCGTAGCGGTTTGCATGATAGCGTTTTCCGTTTTCGCTGTTTCGTTTTCGTCTATCTACTTTATTTTGCTTAGCGGTGTGGTTGGTCTTGCGGCCTACTTCATACAGCGCCTGCGTGGAAAAGGCGGTGACGTGAAATGATTTATTTTAAATTATTCCTGACCTTCCTTGAGATTGGCGCAGTGTCGTTCGGTGGCGGCTACGGCATGATCTCCCTCATCCGCGAAGCCGTGCTCTCGAATCACTGGCTCACGGAAAGCGAGTTCATCAACTTCATTGCGGTGTCCGAATCGACCCCCGGCCCGCTTGCCGTCAACATGGCAACGTTCATCGGATCTTCGCAAGGCGGCGTGTTGGGCAGTCTGCTCGCGACTTTGGGCGTGGTGCTCCCCTCGTTCGTCATTATTTTGCTCATTGCGGCAGTGTTGAGTAATCTGCTGAAATACGCCGGTGTACAGGCATTCCTTTCCGGCGTGCGTCCGTGCGTGGTGGCGCTCATTTTGGCTACGGCGCTGACGATGGGCCTCAGCACGCTATTCGGCTTTACGACCATACGAAGCGCCCCCGAGGTCGATCTGCGCGGTGTTGTGATTTTGCTGCTGCTAATTACTTTGCACTTTGGCTATAAGCACTTTAAAAAGAAAGCACCCTCGCCCATTTTGATGATCGTGCTTTCCGCCGGTCTCGGCATTTTGTTCTACGCATTTTAAATTTTGGGAAAAGAAAAGACCTCTGCTCGGGCCAAACAGTCTTGAGCGGAGGTCTTTTCTGTACAGAAAATAGCGTTTAGCCGTTATTTCGGCTGCACTTTTCGGCGTCGATCGCAAGCACGATCATCAAAACGCACAGTGCGTCTGCGGGGTCGTATATGTTCAAAAGGTACGTGTCCGTCCAGTTGAACAGCTCTTTGGAGATGCTTGCCACATCGTGACCGCTTCTGGAAACAACGGTATAATCCCACTCCAAAACGTTGCCCTCCACATGCCAGCCGTTGCATTCTACGTTGTATTTCGGCTTAAAAAGTGCAAATTCGCGGCTGATGCAACCGACATATTGGTTTTTAAAATACATCTCGAATTTCGGCATGAACGTGAAGATGCGTTCTTTTACCGTGCCGGTCTCTTCACCGTAAGCGTCAAAAATTTTCAGGCAGTGTCCCCAGGAGAGCTGCCCTTTGACGACATACACCGTGTTGCCGTTCTCATCGTAAATATCGTAGCTGTCGAACCATGAAAAAAAGCGCTGTTTAAACCGTAAAATCATAAAAAATCCCCTACTTCTTGCCACTGTTTTCAATCGTATAGATCACACAGACGAACCCTGCGATGACCGCGAGCAGTATGGAGCCGCTTAACCCGTCGTTCATGGCAGCGCCGAGGAATAGCCCGACTATGGCGGCCAAGATGATTACAACGGCGGAACCGATTGTTTTCATGTTCACGACAAAATCTCCTCCACGTACTTCTTTAAGCCGATTGTACCACGCTGCGTGTCGGTTTGCAATAGACTTCTGTAAAGATAAAAGAAAAGAATACGTTAAAAGCAAGTTAAAAACATGAAAAATATCCACATTTTTTCGAATTTTCTATTGACATTTCCTTTACGGCTTTATATAATTCAATTGTAAATCTGTCAAGCGCCCCGCGGTCACCCATCCTTCGGCCCGGGGTGCTATTTTTCTGAAAATAAAAAAGGCGCAGAGCTCGCTCGGAAATCCCGGCAGCCCTGCGCCTTTTGCAGTTCGGTCTTTCCTGCTTCTTCCGCCGCGTCGAACTTCGCCGCTTTCGCTTTCAGCGCTTCATAGCACGGACATAAAGCAGAAAATATTTGAAAAACATCGTTTATTGATACATTAGCCCCGGCATTTTAACTTTATCTCTTCCGTCTGTGGGCATTTTTAAATCGCCCATGGGGCAGGCGTAAGTGATGGCACTCTTGCCAAAGCGACCACGAATCTCCTCCACAGCATCCTGTACTTTCTCCATTGCCATGCGGTGCTGGACATTATCAAACAGCGTGAGCTGCTCGACGCTGTCTTTGGGTGAGAGTTCAATGGAACGGACGGTGTCCGCTCTGACCTTCGTGTTCCAAGAATACCGCTCTTTAAAACTCCGAAATGCGGCAGCGGCGATCTCCGAGGGAAGCTGTGTCTTGAGCGGTAGCTTACATTGATACTGTGAGCCGAACAGGTCATTGCCCCGGACATGGACTTGAACGGTAGATTGCTACCAAACAAAATTTGTGAATGCAAACCTCAAAGCAGTTTGCTTCCTGCACGCTTTCTATCCTGCGGCCTGTGTCAGCACACATGCCGTTGTGCTTTGCGACATGAACGGCAGGCAAATGCCGCTCTCACCTGCGCCGACCAGCAGCTCCGTGCCGCTCGGGCTGATCAGGAGAGGATACGTCTCACACAGATACACCGGGCTGTCCGTGACACCGTAGCTGTTACCGCCCACAAGCGACAAGCTGAGCGTCACATAGCTCGGCCCGTCCGGAATCGTTTGAATCGCCCAGAAACCGCTCCACATCTCCTCAATGTCGTCGCTGTCTTCGTATGTCCACTCCAGATCGACTGTACCCCCCGTCTCATCCTCGAGATAGAAGCGCAGCGAGAAATAGGCATAGCGGCCGGTTTCCTCTACCATGGTTTCTGTGATCCAGCCCATGCCTGTACTCTGCGATCCGGCAAGGCCAAGCGCGGTCATGCCTGTCCAGCCGTCAGAAAGCCAACCGGCAAATTCGGATGGGATGTCATACCAGGCATATTCCGTAAAATCGAACGAAAGATAGTCACCGGCTTCCGATGTACACGGTGCAAGATGGCTCATCGCATCAAGCGAGGGAAACCATTCGCAGGTGTTCCCGCTGTTGTCGGTGATAAAGACCTGGGTGTCGGCCTCATGCGCAATGCCGTCAAGATTCGCAAAGAGCAGCACCGGTTCGCCGCTCTCTGACCGGTAGAGAACCTCTGTGACCTCATCAGTCTGTGTTTTTTCGTTCCACTGCACACGGTTGATTGCAACCGTCGCGTTCTCGTCGACCGGCACAATGCAGTACAGATGCCCCGCGCTGCCGATGATGTGCTCATCGTTGATCTCTGCGATAAAGGGGTATTCGAGGAGCATTGCCTCATTGGTTTCCTGCAGCCACGCAGGGAAACCCGCCTCAAAACCCTCGTCAAACAGACCGCCGACATAGCCGAGATACGCCGCACCAAACATTGTCGTCGGAAAATCAATCCTGTCGCGCAACCATCCAAGCGATGTCTCTGCCTCCTGTGAAAACGCGTATTGCACCGGCGGCGTGTCCACGGTTTTATCCTGTGATACAAAATCGTTCCCGTTGCTCTGTAATACAGCTTCCTCCTGTTGGCTTTCCGAAGTTTTTTTGTGGGCAGTATTTATTTTTGGTTCGTCAGGCTCCGTTTGCGTCTTCTGTGTACAGGCGCAGAGCGACAATAACAGAACCAGTGCCAGCAATAGCGCGAACATGCGTCTGGGTGTTGTTTTCATAGCCACTCCTTTCAGAATTTTCCGCTTCGGCCGGAACCGCCTCCGCCGGATTCGCTTTGGCTGCTCCCGCCGCCGGAAGAGTTGCGCTCAATTTTCCGGCTGGAGGTCGTCTTATGGGTAAAATGATCTGTTTGCTCTGTAAGCTGAAGTCCCGCGGAAACATAGACGTTAGCGGTTGCTTTTTTCGATACATTTTCCATTTTCTGCCATATCACAGCGACGATCACGATTGCTGCCAGTAGGGAAAGACCGATCACGATAAGGATCGGAAAAAACAAACTCGCTCGAACCGGTTTTCCTGAGGCTGCTTTTTCCAGATAGACGCTGCATTCTTTGATGTAATCCTCAAAGCCGCCGTACCAGTCGTTTTCACCGAAGTTATCGAGGAATACCTTTTCCAGTTTCTGCTGACCATAGCTGTTGAACGCATACTCGCAGCGTGAGCCATAGCAGAACATCGCCCAGTCGCGATCATCCATGCTGAGCAGGAGCATGATCCCGTCGCGGTCCGGTCCTTCGCCCATCGTGTATTCGTGATAGATGGTATAGGTTGCCTTATAGACACCTTCAGAATGGAAGTCACGATAATCCTCCACGGTTACGATATATACACCGATGCCGTATTTTTGGGAGACGGTTTCCGCCATCTTTTCCAGCATCATATTTTCGTTTTCGCTGAGAAGTCCGGCCTCATCCGTCACATAATAAAGCTGTGCACCTGTCTGCTCGGTTGCAGATACATTCACGCAGAATACAAGCGCGATTATAAACGTCAGCAGGAGACAGCGTATTCTCTCTTTCATTTTTCCGCCCTCCCTAGTGTGCCAAAAGCAGCAGCGCAGTCACGCCGATGGCACTGAGTGACGCCGCGATTGCTGCAAACAAACCGACAACCCGCTTCGTGCTGACAGGAAGGTTGCCTACCAACTTACCTGTCTGACCATTCATGGCAAAAAGGAAATCTTTTCCTTCCCACTTTGTATTCAAGATCCAGACGGGAAGCAACGCGTAATGCACTTTGCCGCGCTTCAAACGGATGTCTCGGCTCGTTTCATTGCAGGTGGTGTAATTTGAAACCGTGCTTTCCAGCGCAGACACCAGCGAACCCGCGCAGCGCTTGTCTGCCCGCTCCCGGCTGTTTTCAACGCTCACATCATATTTGTCTGCCAGAAATCCGGGCAGATATGCCGTGGAAAACGGCTTTAAGTCTGTATAGTCATACGGTTCGATGGAATCCATGTAGTCGTCCGGCATTTTGCTTGACGCGTCCACCGGGATTTTCTCAAAGCCAATAGAACCGGCGCGGCGCACATCGTAGTGGCTTGTCTCCGTGATTTCATAATCTCCCGAGGTGTACTTATGTACAGTGGTAGCATGGAACTGCACGCTTCCACTGGCCGCACCGTCATACATCCAGAAGGGTACATACACGCCTTTGACCTCCTCAAGATGATTGGACTTGGAGAACGTTGACGGCAACAGCGGCTTTTTGCGATAGTGTTTCTTCAGCGCCTTGATGGCATCCTCCTTGCTCAGCTTAAAGGGAAGCACAAAATCAGGTTTCAAAACGCCGGCGAACTGACCCGGAAGCACCGACGGATTTCCGCAGTATGGGCAGGACGTAGCCGCAGTCGTTGCGTCGCAGAGCAGCTCCGCACCGCACGACGGGCAGCAGTAGGCCTTCATGCTGCCTGCGTCCGCACCCCAGTCCTCGC
>ERZ779885.63-NODE-63-length-118624-cov-20.939065_pt1 | contig 118624 bp, 118 predicted proteins | sample MGYA00511554_ERZ779885 | MGnify/ENA primary metagenome ERZ779885 (study PRJEB29588, sample SAMEA2160998) | human gut metagenome | biome: human gut; feature: human-associated habitat; material: faeces | place: Denmark | collected 2008/2010 ... | reverse complement strand
CATTTTGGAAGTTGTTTTTCAATTTGTTTTGTCAACTATCTATTGTAACATAACACGTTAGCATACGAAGGAATATTTATGCTTCAAAAAAAATTCGCAAAAAAATTTGAAAAAGGGGTTGACAAGACAGATGAACTGTGCTATAATAATTAAGTCGCTGAGAGAGAACGACACAAAAACAAATAATTAATGTGGACAGGTGTCCGAGTGGTTTAAGGAGCTGGTCTTGAAAACCAGTGATACGGCAACGTACCGTGGGTTCGAATCCCACCCTGTCCGCCACATTTTTTATATATACAGGTTTGCGGATTTACCCAAGTGGTGAAGGGGCTCCCCTGCTAAGGGAGTAGGTCTGGAAACGGGCGCGAGAGTTCAAATCTCTCAATCCGCGCCAGCAAAAGTTTAAGCTTTTGCTTGTATCCGCTTTACGTTATGTAGAGCGGATTTTTTTATTGCATAAATACTAAAATACCGCAGAGAAGCTTTTGTCCTCTGCGGCATTTTTTTATTCTGCAAGCCCTGCGGCACTTTTCATTCTGTCTTTGAAGAAATGATCGAATACTGCCACGCACCTTCCCACAAGGAGCATAGCCGCCACCGTTCCGATACCGATACCTATTATCCGCTTGTCAAACAGCAGACCTATCACGCAGGCAATGGCAACACACGATGCGTCAAGTATATTCTTGCCAAAGCCCATGTTCTTTCCTAAGGCTTTTCCTATAGCCTGAGCAAGACCGTCGGCTGGGTTCGGCACGAACTTCATGGCTATCATCATTGACATTCCCGCACCCGTGCAGATTATCGCTGCTGCAAGATACAACGTGTTCTGCCACAAATGTCCGAAATTGAAATCAAGCAGCTTTGAAAACATATTCAGCAGCAGGCTGAACACAATGCTGAATGGTATTTGCAGCCAGTCTATAACAGTTCTGTCGCTGCCTTTTATTATCATTTCTATCACAACGAACAGTGCATATGTAGCAAAAGTCACAAGAGAAAAATTCACATCCCATATACTCGATATGGCAAATGGCACTGATATAATAGTGGATACCCCTAGCCCTGTTTTGATGTTCATCGTTATCCCTGCGGCAAGTATCACAAGCCCCATGGCATATATAGCCGCCCTTGCGGCATAATTCTTCTTTTCCAAACTAAATTCGCCTCCATACCAATTATACCACCTTCATCACACTTTTTCAAGAGCGCAAAAAAGCTGCCGTACCAAAAGGCACAGCAGCTTTTATACTATATAATAGTATCAGAGTTATTGATTATTCCTTTGGACCTGCTGATACAAGAGCCTTACCTGCTGGGTTGCCCTCATACTTAGCAAAGTTCTTAACAAATCTGCTTGCAAGATCCTTAGCCTTTGTCTCCCACTCGGAAGCGTCAGCATATGTGTCACGAGGATCGAGAATTGCAGGATCAACGCCTGGAAGCTCTGTTGGAACTTCAAAGTCAAAGTGTGGTATCTTCTTTGTAGGTGCGTTGAGAATATCGCCGTTAAGAATAGCGTCGATAATTCCACGAGTATCCTTGATAGAGATTCTCTTGCCTGTGCCGTTCCAACCTGTGTTTACCAGGTATGCCTTAGCACCGCTCTTCTGCATCTTCTTAACAAGCTCTTCAGCATACTTTGTTGGGTGAAGCTCAAGGAAAGCCTGACCGAAGCAAGCTGAGAATGTTGGTGTAGGCTCAGTGATTCCACGCTCTGTACCTGCAAGCTTTGCAGTAAAGCCAGAGAGGAAGTAATACTGTGTCTGCTCTGGTGTGAGGATAGATACTGGAGGCAGTACGCCAAATGCGTCTGCTGAAAGGAAGATAACGTTCTTTGCAGCAGGTGCAGAAGAAATAGGTCTTACAATGTTCTGGATATGATCGATAGGATAAGATACACGAGTGTTCTCTGTAACGCTCTTATCAGCAAAGTCAATCTTGCCGTTCTCGTCAAGAGTTACGTTCTCAAGAAGAGCATCTCTTCTGATAGCGTTGTAGATATCAGGCTCAGAATCCTTATCAAGGTTGATGACCTTAGCATAGCAGCCGCCCTCGAAGTTGAATACTCCGTTGTCGTCCCAGCCGTGCTCGTCGTCACCGATAAGAAGTCTCTTAGGATCTGTAGAAAGTGTTGTCTTACCTGTACCGGACAGACCAAAGAAGATAGCTGTGTTCTCACCGTTCTTGTCTGTGTTAGCTGAGCAGTGCATTGAAGCCATGCCCTTGAGTGGAAGGAAGTAGTTCATCATTGAGAACATACCCTTCTTCATCTCTCCACCGTACCAAGTGTTGATGATTACCTGCTCACGGCTTGTGATGTTGAACATAACAGCTGTCTCAGAGTTAAGACCAAGCTCCTTATAGTTCTCTACCTTAGCCTTTGAAGCGTTGTATACAACGAAGTCAGGCTCAAAGTTCTCAAGCTCCTCAGCAGTTGGCTTGATGAACATATTTGTTACAAAGTGAGCCTGCCAAGCAACCTCAACGATGAAACGGATAGCCATTCTTGTATCCTTGTTAGCGCCGCAGAATGCGTCAACTACGAAAAGTCTCTTATTTGAAAGTTCCTTGATAGCGAGTTCCTTAACAGACTTCCAAGCCTCCTGTGAAGCTGGGTGGTTGTCGTTCTTGTACTCGTCAGAAGTCCACCAAACAGTGTCCTTAGAATTTTCGTCCATAACGATGAACTTATCTTTAGGTGAACGGCCTGTATAAACGCCTGTCATAACGTTTACTGCGCCAAGCTCACTCTCCTGACCCTTTTCATAGCCTTCGAGTGTTGGCTTTGTTTCTTCCTCGAACAGCTGCTCGTAAGAAGGGTTGTAAACAACTTCTGTAGTTCCGGTGATACCGTACTTGCTCAAATCGATCTTTGACATGTTGCAATAACTCCTTTTCAAAAAAATATCGTTAATAGGCGCTATAATGAAACAGCACACACCGGCACATTCATTTTCTTTCCTTATTATTAAGCATAAGCTATACAGAAATTCATCTGACAATTGAAAACACACTGCCAGCGTTTCATGCTGTGCTCCTATTACAGCAATATAATTATACCACATATTTTTCTGAATTGCAAGGGTAAACGCAGATTTTGTGAGCTGATTTTTTACATTTCGCTTAAATCTATAACGATTTTTTATGAATAAATGTAATTTCATGGTATAAAATAGATAATAAAAGATATTGACTATTATCAATAGTTAGTCTAAGCTTGCGCAGACGATTTTGCAGTATCAATATAAAATAATTGCATTTTTATGCTTCTTTGCAAAAAAACGCCCCAAATTATGCAGGCAAATTCCGCTTTCCTGCAAACAGAAAAAAGGCAGTCCACAAGGAACTGCCCTTCTCCGAAATATCAACAATAGGGGAGATCTTATTTACTTTTTCTTCTTAGCCATGACCACAGCTGCACCGCTCAGAAGTGCAAGAGCGAATGCTCCTCCAGCAACTCCGGTCGATGGGTTTGTGTTTGAAGCGTTTGAAGCTGCCTTTGAGCTGCTGTCTGACTTGCTGTCAGTTGCCTTGCTGTCAGAAGATGAGCTGTCGGAAGATGAGCTGTCGGAAGCAGAACTGCTCGTATCTGACGAAGCATCAGAACTGCTTACGCTGTCAGGCTGTGAAGAAGCAGGTGTTTTCTTTACAAGGTTTGCCACAGCGTCATTTATAGCCTTTACCATAGCGTCAACATCAGCCTGCTCTGTGATGTTCTTCGTTCTGTCAATAGCGGCAAGAGCCTTTTCGACTTCTGAGAAGTCCTCATAATCGTCCTTGTTGAGAGCCTTTGCGGCTTTCTCTGCCTTGTCAAGCTCTGTGTAGTCTGCTGACTTGTATGCAAGTTCAAAAGCCTGTGTATGTGTTGCGATATCTGCTGAAATAGTTATTTCCTTGCTGAGAGGCTCGCAATCGTCAGCAGTTACATCTACAGTGTAAGTGCCTGCTGTAAGCATTGCAGTATTGCTTGTTATCTCTTTTCCGTCTACCTTTATTACAACATTTTTCAGGTCAGCAGGTGTTACTTCAAAATCAACTGCATATTCCTTAGTTGGCAGGACAGGTGTTTTTCCCTCAACATACTGATACTTTGCACCGTCGGCTGTCAGCTCGTCATAAAATTCTTTTGTTGTCATATAGTCATATGATTTAGCCTTGCCTGCTTCTTTATTTGAACCGCAAGCTTCAACATTTTCTGTTTCTGTGAAATAGTTGTTTTTAAAGTCAGGTGTAGACGAGGAATCCTTCCCCACTATTCCGCCGAAACGTGTATATGGCTTTTTGGCTGAATACTGTGAAAGGTCAATTTCTCCTGCAAAATAGCAATCACTTACAGAACCGCCGGCTACTGAACCAACAATACCGCCTACATCTGTGGTTCCGTTGCCAACCGGCGTGAGTTTTCCTGTAACATAGCTGTTTATGACCTTGGAATCGCCATACAAACATCCTACGATACCGCCGGCGTCTGGTGCAGCATATACCATATCGCCTGTGCTTGAACAATAGCGGACTTCCGTTCCATTCTGTGCATATCCAACTATACCGCCCACATAAAGACTTCCGCTGTCGCCTGAGATAGTTATGTCTGCTGTGTTCTCACAATACTCAAAAGTTGTGCCGTCTGCCTGACCTACCATGCCCATTAAGCCATAAACATATTTGCCGTTATTGTTGAAAGATACGTTTGACACACAATCAGAAATAGTACAATCACCTGCAAATCCTGCAATAGTGCCATAAAAAGTATAGTCGTTATCAGTATTTGTCACATCCAGATTTCCCTCTATAGTCAGACCTGATACCTCTGCTTCCTCAATATCGCCAAAGAAACCGACCAACACGTCTTTACCATAAATAGACGTAAAATCAATGTTTGAAATAGTATGACCGTTTCCGTAGAATTTGCCGCTGAAACAATGTTCAAGGTCGCCGTTTTCATCGATAACGTTTCCGATAGGCGTCCATACAACACCTGTCAAGTCAAGGTCATTTTCAAGAACAACAACTGCGTCCTTATTCTTGTCATAATCTCCGTTGTTTACCGCTTTTGAAAACGCCAACAGGTCGTCAACAGTTTTTATTACCGTCTTATTATCGTCTGCAAATGCCGTTGTCGGCACAAACAAAAGACAGCCCGTCACCAAAAGACTTAAAATTTTCTTTTTCATTCTAATTCCTCCATAATATTTTTCTGGGTTGATATTTCTTTTTTTACTCAGAACATAATTTTACTCGATTATTTTAACACGGCCTACACACTTTGTCAATAGATTTGGCACAAACGGTCAAAAATCTGCACAAGCGGTAACAAAATAAATGAATAATACTTGAATTTTGCTTTGATGTGTGTTATTATATATTAAGAAATCATGTATAAGAAAGGATTTTTACAGTATGAGAGTGGCATTGGTAGACGATAATAAAAACGACCTTGCACTCCTTCATGAATATATTTCCGAACAAACCGCTCACAGCTGTCAGATAGATACGTTTTCAAGCGGAGAAAGCTTTTTGTCATGCTGGCAGATGGGAGCTTATGATCTGGTGGTGCTTGATATATTCATGGGGAAAATGACAGGGATAGAGGTGGCAGAAAAGCTTCGTGAAACAGACAAAAACGTGCATATCGCATTCGGCACTTCAAGCAACGAGTTTGCAAGCGAAAGCTACGACCTCAACGCCTGCTACTATCTTTGCAAGCCCTTTCAGGCTGACAAAGTAAAAGCCATGCTTGACCGTATCGGTTCTGATGAAATTGATCGTATGCGTTCCGTTAAGCTTCCCGACGGTCAGAACGTGATACTCAGAAATGTTATCTACATAGACTGTGCGTCACATATCGTGACTATCCATTGCACAGACGGTGAAAGCATAGTTTCAAGAAATTCTTTCGCTGAGATCGAGAGCATTTTTTGCAGTCATTCGTACTTTTACACCTCCACCAAAGGCGTCATCGTGAATTTCTATGAGATAGCCCAGCAAAAAAGCGACCTTTTCATAATGAGCGACGGCACACATATCCCCATAAGTCGCCGAAAATCCAGAGAAACACTAGACGCCTTCGCTCAGTTTCGCTTCAGTGATCTGCGAAAAGGCGGTGAGCAGTAATGCCTCCTTTATACCGCCTTGTGGAAGTGGGCATATATTCCCTTCTGAATTTTCTGCCACTTATGGTGCTTGCCCTTTATCCCTTCCGGCATAGGCTTCGCTTTTCCAAAACAGCTACCGTGGGGCTTGTTGTGGCTCTTTCACTGGTGCAGATCTTCTTAGGCTGGCAGGCGGCATTTTTCAGCACAAATGCAGGTCTGCTAAGTGCAGTCAGCACCCTGCTCTATGCGGCTTTTTACTTTTTCGCTGTGAAGGTAAAGGTCGGCAAAACAGGCTTCACACTGCTTCTGCTTTCAAATAACGCAAGCTTTATCGTCATTACCTCAAAATGTCTGGAGGGCATTCTGTTCCCATCACTTGCCTATGAGTCATACCGCTGGTCGTTTTCCCTTTGTATGCTTATGACAGAAGCCGTGGTATGGGGGCCGCTCTTTATCTACATGAAAAAGGTCTACACGCCTGCGGTGGAAAGAGAGCCGTCAGGTCTGGAGTGGCGCTATCTTTGGCTTATCCCATTTACGTTCTATATAATATGGTACTATACTCTCTACGGCAACTCTACGAAAAGCAGCTTAGAGCTTGCTCTGGAGCCAAAGAACACCATAGCTCTGTTCTTTATAAACGCAGGGGCGTTTCTGGTGTATTACATCGTAGCACGGCTGGTCATCGAACAGCAGAAAAATCTGCGGCTTCAGGAAAATAACCACCTGCTTGAAATGCAGAACCTGCAATATGACTATTTGCAGGATAAGATAAAAGAAACAAGACGCTATAAGCATGATGTCAGACATCATATCGCTCTTATGCAGGAGCTTCTGAAAAAGGGCGAATACGGTAAGCTTTCGGAATATCTCAATTCTTTCAGGGATTCTATGCCCGATATATCAGAACACATTTACTGCAAAAACACATCTGTAAGCGCACTTCTTGCATATTTTGCTCAAATAGCAGAAAGCAGCGGCATTGAATACAAGGTGAGCGCTGACATCCCAGATGATATAAAAATAGACATAACCGACCTCTCTGTGCTTTTCGGAAATCTTATCGAAAACGCCATTCACGGCTGCGTGTCTGACAGTGCAAAGAATAAAAAAATAATAATCAGAGCAAAGGCTGACAGCTATTCCCTTTGCCTGGCGGTGGACAACACCTTCACCGGAACTATCCTCACCGACCCAGAAGGCGGTTTCCTTTCCTCAAAACGCAAAGGCAAAGGGATCGGCACAGAGTCTGTCAAGAACATTGCCGCCAAATACAATGGCGTAGCTAAATTTGAATACGGTGACGGAATGTTTTACGCTTCCGTAATGCTGAACATATGAAAAAGGCGGACAGCTCGCAAAGAGCCTCCGCCTTTTTTGTTTTATCGTCCTCCAAGCTTTACATTTTCAAATGTTGCCACAACAAATAATTCACATATCATTTATAAAATGTTTCTTGTATCTTTTGTGCAAAATGCTATAATCTAATTGAAAATACGGAGAGAATTCCGTATAAAGTTAATAAATCAAACAAATCGGAGGTAATTCATTATGATGGGAAGACTCAGAGCAATGCGTGAGCCGCTCAAATATGTTCAGGGCAGAGATGCTACACTTAAGTTTCATGAAGAAATGGGCTATATGGGCAAAAGGTGGCTGTTTGTATGTTCAAACAGTGGCTACAAAGCCTGTCATGACAAGATAGAAAAAAGCTTTGGCGAGCTTGACGATTACAGACGCTATGAAGTATTTGGTGGTATATCAAGCAAGGGCGAGATAGCCAAAATGGAAGAGATAGTAAAGGCTGACAACATCGACACAGTAGTTGCAGTTGGCGGTGGAAGCGCAGTTGATACTGCAAAAGCTACGGCATACTACACAGGCAAGCACATTGTTATCGTGCCTACAGTTGCGGCAACAGATGCGCCATGTACAGGTCTGTCAGTAATATACAATGATGACCACAGCTTTGACAAATATCTTTTCTATCCTACCAATCCAGACGCAGTAATGGTAGACACAACAGTTATCGCAAACGCACCTGTAAAGTTCCTTATTGCAGGCATGGGCGATGCACTTGGTACATATTTTGAGGGCAGAGCTTCCATAAGAACAGAGTCTGCAAGCCTTGAAGGCACAGGCATCACAAGAGCAGGACAGGCACTTGCAAGACTTTGCTATGACACGCTGAAAACATACGGCAAGCAGGCAGTTGAGGCTTGCAAGGTACACGCAGTTACACCTGCCCTTGAAGCTATCTGCGAGGCTAACGTATATCTTTCAGGCGTTGGAGCAGACAACGTAAACTGTGCGGCTGCACACTCGTTCTACAATGGCGTAACATCATTGGGAATCAAGCACGCAGACCACGGCTGTTGTGTAGCCCTTGGTACACTGGTTCAGCTTGTACTTGAGGGTGCGCCAAAGGAAGAGTTTGAAGAGGTACAGAACTTCTGCCTTGAAGTGGGACTTCCTGTCACACTTGAGGAGATAGGTGTAACTACACCTGAGCAGGTAGAAACTATTGCAAAGAACGCTTGTATCCCAGGCGAAACTATCCACAATCTTGCAGGCGACGTACAGCCTATCGAGCTTTATGACGCTATCATGCAGGCTGACGCAATGGGCAAGATAGCATTGAACAAATAAGGGATAGTGTTAATTTAAAATGATATTGCCACCCACGGCTGATTTTGGCTGTGGGTGGTTTTTTGTGCGAAAAAAAACAGAGAAACCCGATCAATGGGTTTCCCTGTTTGGATCAACTTATTAAATCATAATATCTTAGTAAAGTATATCTTCCTGCGAAGCTCAGTTGTCTGCAACGTCCATAAGCTCAACAGCAATATCGTCAGACCCGGTATCATCTGCATCAGCCTGAATATCGTCCGGCTTATCGTCCTCTATGAAAGCTCCTGTAAAATCAATACAAACATTCTCGCTTTTACCAAAACGAGCCATTGTCAGCAGATCGGTGACAGTCGAGCGTGTGACATGAGCGCCTGTGAAATCCATCACCACATTTGCAGAATTATCCTCGCTGTTTTTGCTGTTGATCTCATCACGAAGCTGGTCAAAATTCGTATCCTCAAGGTCTGCATAAGCTGAAAACTCTTTTGGCGCATAAAGCGTTGCAACAGCGTGCATAGCAATGAATACAAACCTGAAATCTTCGCAATCAAAGGTGCTGAAAGGTATCTCAAAAAGCCTCAGCATACCCTCATCGGTCTTTTTGCATAAAACAGGCTTATATCTGTTCTGAGCCAGATCGTAGGTGTATCTGTCTTCGTAAGCTTCATCGGTAAAACTGCCGTCTGGCATAGGCACGATCTCAAAACGAGAAGTTTCATTGCACGTATTGCAATAGCCTCCGACTATCACAAATCTGAAAACATAGTCGGTATTTTTCTCAAGCTTTTTGTCACAGCATATCTGCGTCCAATCCCAATTCCAGTTTCCAATAGAATAGGCAATAACGTTTTCGCCGTCCTTATCGGTCACAAAATATTTAGCTATGACATTGTTTTCGCAGGACTTATCTGCCTTAAAATCTCTAGGATCAAAATCTATTACTTTACCCATATTATTTACCTCCGTAACATCCACGGTCGGCTTATGAGTATCCAACATTCTTATAGTACATTTTTCACAGTCGCTTGCATACTCTGCCCGACCGTTCTTAACAAGCCCCTTAGCCCTTTTGGGATAGGTAGCTCCGATTCGTTTTCCGTTCACGTCTGTAACAATAACGTTTTTTTCTATGGGTATCTCCCCCTTGCACAGCTATATTAAATTAGCACCTGTATTACACAGGCTTGCGTTTAGCTCCGACGCTGTTATTTTCTATGGGTGTCGTCCCCGGTCTTTGCTTAGGATAAGTTTAACAGACGTCCGGTCTTTTGTCAAGACTATATTCACCTTTTCGACATTACATACAATTGCAATCTTGCGGGCTTAGCACATATGCACAAGGGACATGAGTACATAAAATGCCCGTCACGGCGAGCATCAAACCCCTCCCAGCGTATCATACCTATGGGCGGGGGCGAAAAAATCCGCTACCATAAATGATAGCGGATTGGGTGCAGTGGCACGCCCCCTACATTGTAAAGTTTACAAACAAACTTATTGAGCGGGACTAAAGTTTGATAACAAAAAAAGCCATGACGGACAATGCCCGTCACGGCGAGTGACTGGCGGAGATGGAGAGATTAAATATACCACTTCACACCACTTTTTATTGCTTTATAAAATTGCTTGTAAACCACGCATTCACGTCATTTAAGCCGTTTCATTTGTTCCGCATTTCACAAGCATATATTTACAATTCAGCTTTATCGTGTATAATTCGTGTACGCAAAACGTCAAGAATTGAGATGTACTACCTGTGCTGAAACGGCATATTTAGGCGGTTTTAGAGTGGGTATAACTTTTTGAAGCTTGGTGGGGCGGACTTTAAAAAAGTTGCATATTATAGTGTCACTACATTTTGTATCCAATTCGTAACTTTTGTAATTTAATATCAATTGATAGTACTTGACAAGCATGATATAATATAATTAGTTTTAGAGTTATACAGTCTGCTTAAAAGCAAGGTGATTTTTTGAAATTTAATTATATAAATGTATTTCATGGTACATTGAAAGAATGGGCTTTTGACATAGTTGACAATGGATTTATGGATCCGAAGCGCAGAGATAGTGATGATCATTGGCTTGGTCACGGAATATATTTTTATCCTTGCTATGAAGAAGCCAAACGATGGGCAATAAGTAAAAGTAAAAAGTATAAAACAAATTATGACGTTGTTGTGGCTGACATGAATAAAGAGAAGTTATACAATCTTGAAGATTCAGCACATCTGAGAAAGTTTAAAAAGTTTGCCCTTGATTTGGACAAAATGATAAAAAGCGATGGAATATGTCTAGATTTTACAAAAGGATTGAATAGAAATTCAAAAGACTTTAGTATTCAAGTTACCAAAAGAAAGAGATGTTTTACATTTGATTCTTTCGCAAATCAATTTCAAATTGCAGGTATTATGTGTTCGTTTTGTATGGATATGCAATTTTCGTCTAGTCACAAAACTAATTTTCTTTTAATGTCTGGCATAGAAACTCAAATATGTGTGTATGATAAGAGTATAATTGAAAACTTACGTCTTGCTGCAGATTTTAGTATGGAGGGTTATATATGATAAGTAAAGAAATGATAAAATCTATTGCCGAACTTAATGGTATTGGTTACTCTGAAGTATGCAAAGGTCGAGGTGGTTGTGTAATTGATAAGAGCGGTTGCATCAAGAATGATGTTTTGTTTCTAACCGCTATGGAATTATTTGACGAATACTATTTAGTAGACGATTCAACTGAATTATTGGCTTCATAGATTATAGGAGGATTATATGGAACTTTCGCAGAAACAGCACAGTATCTTAAAATCATTAAGTATTAAATTTACACAAGTTGAATATGTAAATCCAAATGAGTGCCCTATTGATGAGTTGAATTTCAACTTAAAAAAAGAAGTTGAAACATCTGATGAATCAGTTTTTTGCACTAAATTAAAACTAACAGTTACGTCAATGAACGATTCTGATTTTCATATAATTATTGAACTTTGTGGAAATTTCAGCTTGGAATGCAGTAATGATTTGTTAAGAGAATCAATAATGAATAAAAATACCGTGTCTATTTTATTCCCTTATTTGAGGAGTGAACTCACATTGATAACTTCACAACCAGGAATAGAACCAATAGTAATGCCACCAATGAATATTAATGCAATGTTCGATGGTCAATAGTATAACGATAAGAACAGCCGCCTCAGACCCATAAAAGTCCGAGACGGCTGTCTTGCTACCTACTTGATCTTGATTTTCTGCCCCACATAAATGAGATTAGCGTTCTTGATACCATTGTTCTTGACAAGCTTCGCAACAGTAGTCTTGTAGCGCCGTGCGATGCCTGAGAGCGTATCACCACGTTTCACCGTATAAGTCACTGTCTTTTTTGCTGTGCTTGCAGACGGCTTTGTGGTCGAGCTGGTGGTCTTCTTGAAGCCGTTCAGCCCTGCCGCCTTTATCTTCGCAGGATAGTCCACATAGCAGATATCCATGTCAACATTGCCGCTGATACCGCTGACTCTGCCTGTAGAACTGTACTGCCACATACCATATGTTCCGCCGTAGTTGCAGCGTGAGCCGTACTCAGCGACCCACAGAGCGTATCTCTTAGCGACGTAGGCAGATATGTACTGCTGTAAAGGCGAACGGCTGATATACAGTCCTGCCCAATAGCCTGCGTGTTCAAGTGCATTGCAGAAAGTCTTGACAAGGCTGTTGCAAAATGCTCTGCCCTTTGCGAACTGTGAACGCTCCTCGAGATCGAAGTATATCGGATACTCAAACGTCTTGCCCTTGATAGCGTTGATACAAGTTTGAGCCTCTGCCTTTGCGTCAGCGACAGTTGCCGCATAGCTGTACCAGTAAGCACCGACCTTTAGCCCTGCCGCTTTAGCCGCCTTGTAGTTTTTTTCAAAATATGGGTCTTTCTGATGTGCGTACTTGCCGAAGCCTGCACGAATGATAACATAGTCGATACCAGCCGCTTTTACCTTTTTGAAGTCAATGTTCTGCTGATACTGTGAAACGTCAATACCCTTGAATGTCTTTGCCATAAAAATTACTTCCTTTCTAAATCTTCAATGCGGTGGTTTGCGACCTTTATCTGTTCAGCGACCACCGCATAATCCTGTTCCAGCTTGTAAGTCCGAGCGATAACGGAATTGTGCTTGTCCACCAGCTTGTCTATCTTGTACTCAATAAGCTTTTGGCTGTCGTACTGTGCCTGCTGCATAGTCTTACGGCTGTTAGATGCTATAACGAGCTGACACACTACCGCCGAAGCAGCTGTTATCAGTGCAACTATTATCGCTTCCGTCACTCATCATCACCCGACTTTCTTTTAGCTGACTGCGTGCCAAAATAGAACGATATCACCACAGTAAACACTGTGATGAACTGCTCTGCGGTTATGGTGCGGCGAAGTGTCAGCACGCAGAAAACCGCTGTCAAGAACAGCGTTACAATGGACTTTACGTCAATGAGTTTCGCTAACTTCTGCTTCATGGTATACCTCCTTTGTGATTTCTTTGAACTGCTCCGGACTAATAACGCCTGCCTTGACAAAATCTTTGACCTTTGCCAACGAATACACGCCCAGATCATAGAAACGTTTAATAATGCTGTAATACATCACTCGCCCTCCTCGCCTATCAGCGTGCCTGTCATAGCAGCTGTGTATAGCACTTGTGCCATTATTTTGTCCTGCTCGGTCACTGTAGGTTTTTCAAAATCTTCTTGGGATAGCCCTAGTTTCTCAGCCATTTTCTTTTGTAAATTCGTCATGTTGTACCTCCCACTTCACTCAGCTTCACAACATATTCTTCCTCGTTTGGCACTGGTATCCGATAACTGTCGCCATTGTCGTTTTTGAACGTTATGCTACCGCCTGCTTCGACCTCAACGTTTCGCAGAAAATCATCATCAATCAGGCTTGAAATGTCGGTGATTATAGGGTTCGCTAGCTCGTAATACAACATTACACCCTGCATAGCCTGTTTAAATGCGGTAGCGTCGGTGTAGAACGTATCGTTGACATAGATATACCCGCCAACGTTTAGGGTAGCTGATATGCCTGTTATACTGGTTTTGCCCCACGATTCATTTTGCGTTTTTGTCGAATATTTTGGGCATATGAAATTTGGTGCAATGCTATAACTTTTTGTCAATTTTTGCCCGGCTAAATGATGTGTTTTAAATGACACAGATTCACCCGCAACCCAATTCAATGTCCCTAAATCAACGCTGTCTACGCACTGAATATATCGTTTATTCTCATAGTCCACCCAGTTCTTAGCCGTTCCTGCCGACCAGCCGTAGCCAGGCAGTGCCTTGATTGTGTCGGGGATTGGGTAGGCGTTATCACCCACAGCGACCTCTGTCACCCCTGCACTGACAATTTCACCGTCAATGACCTCAGAATGACCGCCTATTGACTTCACGCTCATCAGCTTTGCCCCAGTCGGAACTGTCTTTGCGTATGCCGTATCTGTATCAGTTTCAAATTTATGCGTCACACCATTGCCCATATCGTACAACGCATTTACCCTACGTTGCAGTTCCTTGTCTGTTAGCTTCACGTTTGCTATTTCAGCAGTATTCTCGGCTATCTTTCCGACAGCCGTTACATAATCGTCTGGCAGACTGTCAGCCACCGCCTGTGCTGTCTGTGCGGCGGTTTCAGCGGCAGTTCTGTCCTCTGCGACCTTAGCAGCATGGTCTGCCACTGTAGCCTTGTCGGCTGTGACCTGCGTTGCCATTTCCTGCACTGCCTGTCTGTCTGCCGCAGTGCTGTCTGCATTAGTTTTGGCAGTTTTGGCATATCCTGCCGTTATTGTCTTGTCGGCTTCGACCTGCTGTGCTGCCGTTGATGCCTGCGCAGCGGATATCTTAGCGGCGTTCTGCGCTGTGACCGTCTCTGTGCGTGCGGTTTCGGCACCCTGCATGGCGGTGTCTGCCTGTGTAGCGGACGTTTCAGCCGCTGTCTTTGCGGTTTCTGCACGGCTTGCTGCCTGCGTTGCCGTGTCGGCTGATTTCTCTGCGGCTGTGGCAGATTTTTTTGCGTTTTCTGCCGCTGTAGTAGCCGTTTCTGCAGCGGTGACGGCTGTCTGCATATCTGCGTGTGTCTGCCTGCCTATGGCGTCTATGCGGTCTAGTGCGTCAGCTGCCACACTTGGTGACGGGATAGCTGTATCACCGATAGCCGCACCGATACGCAGGCGGAATATGCGTGATTTTTTAACTAAAATATACTCGTCGCCAGACAGCTTCTTTGCACATATCTGACACGATACGGTCTGCGCTGACCGCAGTATATCTGCCGTAGGTGTCCACTGTCCGCCTGTGATATCGACCTCATAGATAGTGCCGTCGCCGTAGTCGATAGTCAACACATAGCGGTCTGCACCGTCTACTGCCAGCCCTTCGACCGACACGGGTCTTGCATTCGTTTCACCGACGTAACCCAGTAGGGCTGTGCTTAGGGCTACGTCATACTCTGTGTTTAGTGTTATTGTCAATTTAATCACCCCTCTTTACTCTATTGCAATGTAATCCACATAGTATGTTCCTGTTGGCACGGTTCCTGTTGCCCCAGCTCCCATGCAGACACTCAGATAGTATGACGTTCCTGACACATAGACGTGGGTGCAGTAGTTCTGATATGGTGTTGGTGCACCTGTCTGCCGTAGCGTTGCTATTACCTGTTTAGGTGCAAAGGTCAGTCCAAGTGGTATCTGCATCAATGGATTCGCTTTCGTCATCTTGTATTCCACAGTGCCATAGTGTATCTTGCCGGCTCGGCTCAGTATCTCATCGATTTCCTCCCCGGCGTGTTGCATCGGATAATCGTTTTCAGTGATATCCTGCGCCAGTGTCAAATTTTCATCAGCCATTATCTCGCCCCCCTTAAAGCTGTTCTTCAACGCTCAGACCTACCGCTGAAATATCAGCACTCAGTCCGCCGTCAAAAGTAAATCCTAAATTTGTTATTGGTATGTCATAGCTGTCTGCACCGTTGGTGTAGGTCACCACGTCACCTATGTCGAAACGTGGGTCACCAAGTCTGTGGTACAATTCGGTAGTGTACCATGAAAAACCTCCTATTCTGCGCCACAGCGATTGTAGCAGTGATTCGGTCATGTATGGATTTTCAAACTCTAGCACACGTCCTTGCGTGGTATCTGTCACGCCAAGCGACAGCGTTACATCATCACTCACTTTGCAGATTATGCCCACTATCACATTCTGCCTTTCAGACAGCGTAGGCAGGTCTATTGTGTTGTTATCCAATGTTTTCACGCTCTTGCCATACCACTTTCGGACGTACTTTCCGTACCTGTCAACATACCCAAATTGACCCTGTGCAGATGCAAGGTAAGACAGCATTTGCCGCATGGTCACGTCCTTTGGCAATGAGCTGACCTTGAAGTAAAAATACTTTGAGTACAGCACCTTGCCGTTCTTATCTATCAACCTTCTGCCGTTCTTGTCACGCAGTAACCTGACTTCCGTATAATCATTTCCATTCTGCAAACCCAGCTGTCTGCAAATGTCGTCTTCAACGGATCTATTCCAGTTTGGCATAGGGATATGCGGCACATATGGCTTGTCTGAAAAGTACAGCCTGTCCGCCATTGTCAACTGGACACTGCCTCCCGACTTTTTCGACTTCACGCAGGTGAAACGTCCCATTGGTATCTTTTCGTCTGCAAGTATGCCGCTAGTTTCGTAGTCTACGAGATACAAATATGTGTCATACTCTTTGCCAAGAAACGCTGTTTCAGTGTCACTTATGGTCATGTTCCACGATTGCGAACATACTGCGCCCAGCTCGATGTCGTCAGACAAGGACGTGCTTTGAGCTGTACTACTTGCAGATACTATCTTGTCGCCTGTAAGTATGCTGTTTGTGTCTTCAAGCTCCATTCTCCACGTTCTGCAATAGCTCTCTATCTTTGATGATACAATGTCGCTTACTGTGTACATTTATGTCACCTCACCTGTACCGGAATAGGCATAAAGGTCAAGGGAAAGCACCTTGCAAAGCTGTCTTTTCTTATCCCAACCCCACTGCTCGTATGTTGTACCCTCTGCCCTAAAACGTGCCGTGACCATGTTGAACGTTTCATCAAGGTAGGTAACAGGAAAATCAGCGTCCTGCACATTCAGAACATACTCGTTTATAATTGCTACTTCCTGCGGTTTAAGATTTGCCCACTCTATGTGAAGCGTGGTCTGTAGCCCCTTTACGTCACCCACATATTTGCAGGTCGAGGAAAGCCCTGCATTATCGGACATTATTTTTTTCTTATCTATTGTGAACGTTGTCGGCACAGCTATTTCAGTATCACCAAATTTAAGATATTCCATTGCATTACCTCCTATACAAGCGGTGACTTGCCATTAAGCTTTGTCAGCGAGTTTATATCTTCTACCACAGCCTTGCCAACAGCTCGCTTGTCTATCTCCACAGTTACATTGATAGGCTGTTTGGCGCTTTTGCCGTCAACAGAGGCATACTCTGCAAGGGCGTTGAGTATAGCCGACCGCATACCCATGTTTGACGTATCAGGCACAGTTTGTGTAGCTGTCTGCTCTCTCAGTGAAGATACATCTATCCTGCTGTCAACACTGCTGGCACTTTGTATAGCAGATCTGACCATGTTTTCAGAAGCCTGCACTGCGAGATACGTTTCATCAGCCACACCAAGAGCATATCCCTCTCCCACATATCCGCCAAGTGTACGGAAAACTCTTGACGGAGAATGTGAATCCTGAGCAAGCCTTGCGGCGGTTATGCCGTTTCGTATCATTTCACTTACTGTGGCATTTACTATGGGCATTCTGCCTTTTATGCCGTCCGCATAGCCGTCTGCGGCATACTGTCCTAAGACCTCGTATGCCGCTCTCATTTCAAAGTTTCGCTGACCTGCCATTCCCACAAGCTCATCAAGTAGCTTTGCAGAAGAATCTTTCATCTTGCTCATACTTCTGTCAACGTAGTCATTCATTTCGTCAAAAATGCCCTTGCTCTTTACAGAGTATTTCTTGAGTTCCTTATCTGACATATCAACAAACGCCTTTGCGTAGCCTGCGCCCTTTGGACCCATTTCTTCAAGATTATTGTAAAAGTCCTGTGAGATAATGCCGTCTGCGACCTTTTTCTTCAGCTTAGCAAGGTTGTTTTCCCAGTCGGTAAAGCCGTTTATGTTATCGTCAAGATTTGCGATAAGCTGTTCGGCGGTCACATCTGACTTTCCACAGAACTCGTCAAGAAGATCTATCTGTCCGAACACAAGATCGTGCTGGGTTTTGTATGCGTCTGCATACTTGCCGCAGATGTCATTTATCTGCGACAGCGTTTCTTCCGAGAGTTCTGCTATCGAGCCTGTTGTAAGAGCATAAGCGTCGGCAAATTCTTTCTGAGCGGTGTTTGCTTCCTCTATGGACTGTCTTACAGAGGAAAGGTCATTGTTTGCTGTTGTAAGTGCACCGTGAGCGGTGTTGAGGGACAGTGCAAGCGCGTCAAAATCATCACCTGTCAAGCCGTCAGCCTTAGCCTGCTTGTATCGTTCAAGTGCTTCATCATACTCGTTCTGAGCCGCCGCTTGGTTTCTCAGAGCCTCCGCAAGCTTATCCTGCAAGTCCTTTGTATCCTGCATATCCGCATAAGCGTCAAGCATATCGCTTACTGCGGCTGTGTTGTTTTTCAAGCCGCCTGTCTGATCATCTATGGTCAGATTAAGGCCCTCTATATCGCCGTTGAGCTGATCTATAATGGATTGCATTTCGGCTTTTTCATCAGCACTTTTATTTTCAGTTTCATTCAGCTCTTTGAGCCTGTCATTGAGTGCACGATAAGAGTCAGCCTGCTTTTTATTACTGTCTGTGCTGTCGGCAAGTTCTTCGTGAAGACTTTCAACGGCACTTTTGGTGGAAAGACATTTGTCCGAAAACTGTTTGACGCTCTCGGACAAATTCACTATACTGCTTTCTGTGACGTCTATCTCATTGGCAAAATGATTTATGATCGCACTGCCTATGAGTGCAACACCTGCGGCGATACCTGCCGCAAGATTTTGAGTTATAGCCATTTCGGCATTCATGGCTGTTGCCATAGCCTTGCCTTGTATCATTTGCAGAGTAAGCCCCTCAAAGGACTTTGTGACCGCAGACACCTTTGACACCGCAATGAATGTCACAATTGCCGCTGTTATGGATTTAAGGGCGTTGTGAACACCCTCTATAACGCCCTCTATATTTTCTGCGTCAACGCCCATTTTCTCAAAAAGCTGACCAACTGCTGAATCAAATACCTTTGCCGTTTGAGATACAAAGCTCTTTGCAAGTCGCTTTACGTTACCGAAAAATGTTTCTGTCGAACCTATCAGGTCATTGAAAGCCTTGTCAGCATCACCACCTGATGTAAGCACACCAAGAAAGTTCTTGGCGGCAGCTTTCATGCTTGCGAATGAACCTGAAAAGGTGGTGCTTGCCTCTTTGGCTGTTGTGCCTGTGATATCAAGGTTTTGCTGAATTGTGTGGATAGCGTTGTATACGTCACTCAGATTATCAATGTTGTATTCAACTCCGCTGAGCTTCTGAGCGTCCTGCAAAAGCCTTTCCATTTCAGACTTTGTTCCACCGTAGCCAAGCTTGAGGTTGTCAAGCATTGTGTAGTTCTGCTTTGCGAAACCTTGATAAGCGTTTTGTATAGACTGCATATCCGAGCCGAATTTGTTGGCGTTGTCGGACATATCCACCATAGCAGTGTGGGCGACATTTGCAGCCTTTTGAGTGTCACCGCCAAGAGATGAAAGCAACGACGCAGAAAAGCTCGTGACGTTCTCCATATACTCGTTTGCACTTACTCCTGCGGTCTTGTAGGCATCCTGTGCGTTCTTCTTGACGATATCAGCGTGCTTTTTAAAGAGCGTTTCAACACCGCCAAGAGATTGTTCAAGTGCCGCACCCTCAGTGAATGCAGAGGTGACGACCTTGCTTATAGCCGCTCCCACACCTGCCGCCGCAACAGCTTTTTTGAGCTTTGAGGCAAAGGAGCTGCCTGTTTTGTCGCCTGCCTTGTCGCCCTCGTCGGGCAGGTCTTTGAACAGGTCTTTTATTCTGCCTGTTATGCCCTCTGAGATAGGTATTATCTGCACATATGCGTCCGCAAGCTTAGTTCCTTCCGCCATTACGTTTCACCTCCTATCAGTTCTTGCCTTGCTTTTTCAAATTCTTCGATACTTGTAAATCCTCGTATCTTGCTCTCACTGTCGCCTAAAAGCTTTGAAACAACAGTTTCGGGTATGTTCACACCTCTTGCACCGTCTTTCGTTTTAGCCCATTGCAGCCACGCAAGCTTGTCATATATCATTGCAGCAAGGAGCGTGTCAAGAGTGACCTTATCCCCCGAGAGCAGCATCTTGCATCGGCTGTCGGGACGCAGACCCATAAAAAACGCCGCCACTGAGGAAAGCGGCAGCGTTTTGTAGTCGTATATGTGATAGACCTCTGCGAGATCGCAGGCAAGCGACATCTCATCACGGCATATCATATGAGCAAGTCCGCAGACAGCCCTCAGGCGTTTTTTGTTTTGTCGCCCTCTGAGCCTTCGCCTTTCAGTATATCGGCGATCTCTGCAAGCATCTTGTTTCTTGACACTATTCCTGTGTCTATATCTCTGCAATGCTCTTTGAGGCTGTCGAGCTGTGCCTTGGAAAGGAGCTGTCTTGCCACCTTGATGACAGCGGCAGTGTCGCCCTCATCTATCGCCACAAGTGATTCAAGCAGCTCCCAGTTGTCAAGAGCCTTATCCTCTATCTCATAGTCAAAACCGCTTTTTGTGATACCTTTAAGCATATGATCTTCCTCCTGTTACTCAGATTTCAGGTGAATGTACTCATAGTGTGAGTTGCCCTTGCTGTCGTTGACGGCTGTCAGCGTGATGTTATAGCCCACTGCGTCAGTGTCTATATACTTGATCTCGCCCAGAGCCGTTACAGAGGCACAAGGGACTACGATACGCTTTAAAGCTCCGTCCTTGAGGATAAGCTCGAAAACATACACGCTCTCCTCGTCAGAGCCGCCGTTCACGGCAACTGTTATGTCCTTGCCCTCAAGTGCAGTTGTGACGTTATCAGAGCCGTAGACAGTTTTGAGCACTTCCTCGTTGAGCGTTTCGATGAGCGTCAGCGTGAATGTGTCACTGCCTGCGTTGGTCATATTGAGCACTACATCTCCGCCCCAGGCTGCTACGTTGCTGTTTGAGCGGTCATTGCCGTTTGAAAGTCCGTCCTCTGAGCAATAGCCAAGGCACTTGAACTCCGCTGCAAGAGCCGATGTTGCGTCTGTCGGCAGCGTTGTGCCTTTAGGTGCACGATATACCGCACCGCCTATTTTAGGCTTGCCTGCGGTAACGTTGTTTGCATTATTGGTGTTTGCCATAGTTATCTCTCCTTTTAATCGTAAAATCGTATATCGAATACCGCCTGATAGCGGTATCGTTTTGTTTCTTCGTCGGTGTAATTATAATCGCTGTTCAGCTTGCAGGATATGACGTCATCAAGGGTCACAGCGTCACGCATAGCTGCCTTGACGGTGTGATTGAGCCTTGCCGCCTCGTAAAGGCTGCCGCCGTATGACTGCACGGCGAGGGTCACCGAAGATAGTCTGTTTTTCTCAGACGAGCCAAGCTTGTCGATGATGATATACTTCTGCGGCGGCTTTGCAGGCTCTTCCATAAACACAGGAACGTCAAGGTTCTTGCTCAGATAGCCCAGTATAACTTCTTCTATCATTTTCTCAGCACCGCCTTTAATATGGCATTGTCTTGCTTTGTTTCCTTTCTCGCCTTGTAGGTCACAGCCTTTATGCTTGCATTCACACGCTTTTTGCCTGCATAGGTGGATACTTCATAGCCGTCACCTAAACGTTTGGCAGCCTTGTCTGCAAACTCACGGCAGATGTTCTCCGCCTCTTTAGACTTTAGCATTTGCATTACGCCCTTTCGGTCAAGAACTATCTTTACCTTATCCATAGCGTTCCACCTTGACTTTCTTGTTCCAGCTGAGCGGCAGATTTTCTTCAATGCCCTGCGTATGGATACCAACAGTTTTGAACGTCATTCCCCAGAACTCAACTTCTGTGTTCTCCCAGGTGTGAGTGTCGCCTTTCGGTATAGCAAGCACATAAGCTATGCGTTTGCCCGATAAGTTAAGCTCGCTTATAACATCATCAGACGACGGCTCGCCTACAAGAACGTTGTCAACAAGCTCCCAACTATCCTCATAAGTTGGTCTGCCAAAGCCGTCAACACCTGTCTGCGTCTGCACTTTAAGCTTCACCGAAATTCCCTTTATCATTGTTCTCATAGTCATATACCTCCATAGCTCCCCACCTCTGACGAATGATACCAAGCTCTTTCAATTCGTTTTTGAGAAAATATAAAGATTGTCCTGAATTGAGATAAGTCATTGACACCGAATAGCCCATAGCTGCCTGAGACGCCTGCACAGCAGGTGGTGCATTATCAGCCGAACAGTCAAGACTTCTCACAACAGCCTTTGAGATTATCGCCTTTACTGTCAACGCATAGTCTTCATCACTCGTCACAAGGGTATTGACATCAACGCCATAACGCTTGCCTATAACACGGAGCTTTGCGCAGGCGGTCTCGATAAGACTATCCGCCGCCTGCTGCTCCTGTGATGTAAGCTTTCGTCCGTATACTGCTATGTCGTCGATAGTGGCATAAACGCTGCTCATTCTGTTGCCTGAACGGCCTGAACGGCTGCAAATGCCTTAGGGTCAAGGATAGCAAAGCCGATATAAGCCTCTGTTCTGAGATACACCTCATTGTGTCCTTTCAGATCTCTGCCTGAGTTATCAGGGTCGCCATAAGGAATGACCTCCAAAGGAAGTTCCTTAGCATAGCCCCACTTAAAGGCTCTCGCAAAGTCGCCCACGATAGCTCTGTCTGTACCCTTATTGAAGTTTACAGTGGAGTTGACGTCACAAGCTGTGCCATTGAGATTGCCTGGATTTGCACCAAGACCAAACTCAGGATACTGCTTTACGCCGTTGACCTTGAGCTTTGCAAGTGCAGAGGCAAAGTCCTTTGAAAGTGCAAAGCCTGTTGCCTCGTAGTCGCCAAGCAGAGCAATAGCGTCTTCTAGATTGCCCTCAGGGTCTGTGCTGTCAAAATCGACCTTTGCACTATTGTCAGCTACCGCCTTGTCGATATAGTTATTATCCAAAGCAGCGACAACAGTTTTCTTTCTTGGATTGATTCCGTGAAAGCCAAGAATGTCGATAGCACGAGCAAACTTGATCGCTGCACCCTCTGCAAATGCTTTCATGACCTCAAGCTTTTTCTCGTCTGTTCCATAGATGAACTCGTCACTGAAGCGTGCGCCGTATTCGATCTTGAGCGGACGCATTGTTACCTTGCCGAGCTTAGCACTGCCTGCGGATTTAGCCTCGCTTTCACCGATAACGTCCGCCTCATCGTCCATAGAGAAAACGAAATAGTCGTTGCCGTTAAAGGACACAGGATCTCTTCTGCTGAGCTTTGCAAGGGTGGAATGACCCTTTACTGTTGAAAAAATGCTTGTTACTGTTTCAGGCTCAAGAAGTGTGCCTCTCTTAATTGTTTCTGCCATGATTATTCTCCTTTCAGCTTTTCAAGTGTTTTTCTAAGTGCGTTTTCCGCACTGTTTTTGCTTGGGTCGCCCTCTGCTCTGAAATCAGGGGCATTGTGTGATGTCTTAAAGTATTTTGACATCTTTTCTGCATCGGCTCTTATAGACTTTTCGTCCTCGCCGCTGAGCCTGTCCGAAAGCTCCGCAGGAAGTCCGTACTCCTGTGCGGCTCTCAGTTTGCAAAGGCTCTGTTCAGCCGCCTTGCCCTTTGCCGTAAGGTCTGCTATAGTGGTTTCATAGCCCTTGACCTTTTCTGCCATATCAGCAGGGGAAACATATCCCTCAAACTGCTTTGTGACAGCGTTTGTGTTTTCCTCCAGCTTGGCGTTTACTATCTTGTCAAGCTGTTCCTGCGTTGTAACAGGCTCAAATTCTTCTGCCATAATATCATTCCTTTCAAATATCAGTAGCTTATCTTTTGCTTCTTCTTTTCTTTAGCGTTCGCACAGCTCCAATGTGCAAGCACCACCGACTCTAACAGCGAAATGTCAGCGCCCTCCATAATAGAGCTGTAACCAAAACCTCCGCCTGAGCCTATGGCTCTGTGTTCGCAATTTGAAACAGCCTGCTCAAGTGCAGGTTGTTCTGCGTGGCATATCTTATCAGCAAACAGACTTTGCTCAAACTGAGCTGACGCCTGCACCACCTCAGCAACCTTTGGCAGCACAGCCTTGCACTTAACTCCTGCGTCTTTCATATCACTTTCAAGCACAGCCTGTCCGTTTGCACCGTCTATGGTCACTTGCCTTGCGTGAGGATTCCTGAGATATGAGATCATCCAGCCGTTCCCCTCTCGCACAGGGCGGCAGTCAATAGCTTCAACGAATATTTTGCCGTCAGAAGTTTTAACGGCAACTGCAAGAGAAACATTTGCCGTATATCTTGCATACTTAACGCCGAAGAACAGTTCAGGCGTGCCTGAAAGCTTTGGTGCTGTATCGATCTGATAGTTATGCCATTCCTCCCGGCTTATGGCAGACTTCTGATTGTATCTTAACCACAGTCCTAAACGCTGGATATTATCGTCTGTCTGGTCTTTGCCAAGCTCTGAACGTATCTTACGCTCGGTTAATATCGTGCCGAGTGAGGGATTTGTTTCATACCAAAGTTCAGGGTCATGTGCGTCAGCCATTTCAGGTATGCTCCACTCTGCCCAGCCACTATCAACATTAGTTCCGCTCAGAGTGTCACGGCGATACTGATAGAACACAGTTCCAGATGATACCGCAGTGGGAGGAGTACCGCACATCAGTGTCTGAGGGTTTGCAGAATCGGTAACAACGTATTTCAATGCACTTTCTTGGTCAGCCGTGTACTCCTGAGCCTCGTCTATAACGAGCAGGTCATAGCCCTCACCAAGTCCGCCTTTTGATGAACGTGTACGGAAGTTGATAAGACCTCCGTCATTATCTTTGAGCCACTCGATACGTTCAAGGCCAAACTGTTTTGTGGTCTTGAAGTTCTCTTTTTCGGTATATCCTGCCTTTGCAAGACGTTCAATGACCTTTTCCCATGCGTTGTGAGAGGTGGTCGTTCTGTGTGCCGTATAAAGAACACGCTCTCCGTGGATAAGTCCCCAGAGAGCACGCATTATAAGTATTTCAGATTTTCCGTTACGTCTTGGCACGCTGTAGCCGTATTTCATATGTGTCCACAAGCCTTCGTCATTAATAGCCATGATGTCGTAGAGCTGTATTTCCTGCCATTCCTGAGCAGTCCTGCCTGTGCTGTTATATAACTCTACAGCCTCATTGCCTTTGGTCTGCTCATATGGCAACACTACCGATATGGTGGGGGTCTGCCTGCCGACTCTCTTATCCTCAATAGTGGATTACCTCCTTTTAGGTACTAAAAAAAGCACCCGTTAAGGTGCTTGGTTTGATATTTACTTTGTCGATTTGACCTTTTCAGCATTGGATAAAACTATACTCAATGACCTTTCACAGCGTATCAGTGCCGCAACATAATCAGCATTATCCTTTATCTTCTGAATTTCCATTCTGATGTTCTTAATATCATTCTTGGCTCTACACAGCTGCCATATTGTACCTAGGTCAAGTGCCATAATATCCGTCCTTTCTGATTTTGGGTATAAAAATACCGCCTCGCCGTAGCGGAGCGGTTATTAACTAATATTTGAGTTCAGGAGGTAACTGCTTTTCTCGAATGTCTGTCTCTGATACTTCTATACGAGAAATATGAAAAGCTTTTTTACAGTCATTGCACCAAACATCTCCATATCCTTTACCACTGCTTATTTCAAGCAATCTGTAATCTGTATTTTCTTGTCCGCAATATGGGCATTTGCCTGCCTTATGGAGCTGCTTTATACTCGCTAGATTGTCAAGCCATTTCATACTATCACCTCTTTGTAACCAAGCTATAAAATAATCGTTCAAACCTATAAGCTTGTTTTTCCATTAAATCTAAGTTTTGCTGAGCATATGCTTTGCCATGTTTCTTTAGCTGTAAAACGTGGCACTTTTCATGCAATATGGTTTTTACTAATTCCTCTTCAGAAGAAAATGCACTTGGGAACAAGTCTATTCTTCCTATGTTATTATAGTCTGTTGAGCCATAAAAAGGAAGTGCAAGGAGTTTTTCAGAACGCTGAATCTTAAAGGTTATTCCGCTAGTATCAATAGAATATTTTCTACATATGTTCAGAATTTCTCTTTTCTGCATTGGCACTGTCAACGTTGAGAACGCACCTATGTTTTGCTCTTTTCGTTCAAGGTTTCTTCCTGATTTCATTATACCACTTTTTTTCGATTTGTCAATCCTGCTAAGCACTTCTTTTTCCTTAGCTCTCGCCTGCTCAGGTGTGAGCCTTGTGACCTGCTTGCGTGTTTCGATCTCTTTGCCGTTTTGAACGTCTGAATAGCTTATTTGATCATATGTGCCTGCCTTTTCATTGACGTAGGTTATCTCACAGGTGCAGCGCTTATGCCGCCGCCACACGTCCTTTGGAACATCAGGATAGACGTACTTTCCTGCAAGCTTTGAACACCACGCACAGCATTTGCTGTGGTCTGAGCGGATAACGTACACCCTAAGTCCTGCTTTACTGCGAAAATCAGCATTTGTTTTGACATAATCGGTAAAAATCGAGCCGTTTATGTTCTCAACTGACGCAGTGAACTCGCTGAGCGACGTCTTGTCGGTAAGGTCCTTTTGAGCCGTCACTTTTGCAAGATTTTCTATCCTCTCAGAGGGGAAATCTGCTCTTTGTGGCTTTATGCCTATGCCTGCCACCTTATCAAGCTGCTTTTGGATATTTTCAGCCACAGAGTTTATAAGATCGTAGTTATCACCGAATATATCACCGAGTATCTCAGCAATAAGCTGTTCATCTGTAAAAGCCTTTGGACTTTCGGTTATGCTTTTTTCAAAGACTTTTTTCAGCACAGTTCCTGTTGCCTGTGCGAAGTCATCAACATCAGCGAGGTTTGCGTTACCGCTTTCAAGCCTTTTTATAATGCTCTGCAAGTGCCCGTTGCTCTTTGAAAGCTTGATAAGGTCGCTTTTTATTTTGTCTGAAAGTGCGCTCATTTGCCGTCACTCTCCATACCTGTGAGAGCCTTTATGTTTCTTGCACCAAGATAGTCAGGCACAGCCTGGTTTATCTTCAAGATAGCGTCGCCCACACCCGAGAGTGCCGCAGCGTCAGGCTCGAAGATAGGCAGCCATGCGACTTTTGTATCTCTGAACGCATCTCTTTGATATGCGTATCTGTCACGGATACAAACGGCAAGATAGCCCACATTGAGCAGACCTGTTCCGAACGTCCTCTGTGCCTTGCGTGCCGTTAATCGTAGGTTTTCATGACCTGCCTTGATAGCCTCTGCGCTGGAGGGGTTTTCGGTGGCAAAGCCCAAGTCATCAAGGGTCAGTCCTGTTTCTCCTGCGAACAGGCTTGCAAGTGTTCTCAGCTGTTCAGTATATGGCGTCATTGATTGCTGTTGAAACTGTCCTACAATGGGGTGATCGCCGTCGCCGTCTTTCGTGAAATTCAGAAAAGAGGATATCGTAGCAAGGCGGTTATTGAACTCTGCGTCCTCAGATAATCCAAGCACATATTTTTGAGGAAAGCTGTAAAATTCAGCCGACACCTCAGAGCGTTTTATAGTTCTGAGAGCTGTCTGCGTATAGGCTATGCAGGCTCTTGAAATACGGCTGTGACCGAACGGACGCTTTGCGTCAGGACGATATATTATCGGCACGAGCAGTGCATATGGTGCAGCGTTTGGTATACGCTGAACAAGCACACCATGGGAGTATATTTCCGTCATGCCTGCCATGAAATAAGCCTCTGTCTTTACAACACCCATGCTGTCACGCTCAAGCACTGCATAGCCCTCGGTAAGCAGATTTGTCACAGGGTCAATGATACCAGTGGCATTTGAGCCGTCAATTACCTGCAGGCGAGGATAGCCGTTATCTTCTCGGATATAGACGAAAGAACACGCTGAGATAAGAGCCGAAAGCACCGCAGAGTCAATGAGTATATCCTGATTGTTTGACAAGAATATTTCGCTCAGATCAAATTCATCATTTTGAAATTCATCGAACTGCAAGCGGTCAGCAAGGCTATCGACTGCTTTCGCACACCAACCGACAGTTTCCTTTAGCCCCTTGAATTTTTCGGGAGCAAGGCTCGAAAAGTCCTGTGCGTTATTTTTCATTTCGTAGTACTTATATCTCAATAGCACTCGTGTTTGTTTATCGGCAAGTCTGCGTCGCAGATAGTCAATTCCGTATATTTCGTTTGTCATATTTTTGCTCCTGTTTAAAATTCTGCGAGATATTTACACAATGAAGGCGTGAACGTGAAATTGCCCCTCAAAGGGGGTGGTATGCCCCCATATGCTCAAAAAAATTGGAAATTTCGTGGAAATTCGTGTTTAAATCGACTTCCAATCAAAAGTTTGCGGTAAAACACGGTTGGATACGGCTTCTACCTTTTGGTCAAACACCTGTTTTTCTACCAATTTATCAGATTTCTGACGATTGCAACACCAATGAGCAAGCTGTAGGTTTTCAAGGGCTGAGGGGTGACCGCCTTTTGCAATGGGTATGATATGATCTATACAAGCCGACAGAGGGTGAGGATATTTCAGCGAAAAATCAACAGGTTTTCCGCAGATACCGCAAACTGTTTGGGTAGCATATATCTTTTTCTTGTTGATACGAAACTGTGTTTGATGTGAGCCGCTTCGATCTGGTCTTGGTACTGGCATTGTATACCTCCGTGCAACGCAAAAGACACCCCGTTCGGAGTGCCTCTTGTGAAAATATTATAAGGAGTTTTGTAAATGGTGGAGCAGATGTTGAGCTGGCTCGCTCTCGACCTGCATAAGCCCCTTACGGGGCTTAGAAAATTGGAGGTGACTTCAATGAAAGTACAAGTCTGAGGTACATCTACACTTTCCTCAGTTTAAATTATAGCACACCTAAAACGAACAAAACGAACACACTTGATTATTTTTTCAAATATCTTTTGACTGCCATTCTACAGCCGTCCGCCGTACCTCCGACCTTGTGTCCTATCTGTATCCAAGTAAAGCCTTTTACAAACCTGAGTACAAATATCTTTCTCATTTGTCTATCCTCTATCCCCTTGATAAACTCCTCCACAGCCCTCTGTTCACGCTCTAGCCGAGCCTGTTCGCACAGCAGTGAAAGTGTATCACCACTCGGCAGAAAGCCGTCTATGCGTGTGCTGTGTGGTGTGTAGGACGGTGGAGTGCATACGCTGATACTGTCGGCAACGTACTTGCCTGAAAGCTCTGCCTTGATGTCCTCAATGGCTGAGGCGTTCCTGCGGTAGGCTTTCAGGCGTGACATGGTCATAGGGTCGTTTCTTTCCATAGGCTATCCCTCCTCAATATCCAACAAGCTAAGCTGGTTATTTTTCATGTCAAATACTCTGTCACGCCATTCAACGCCGATATAGTCAAGAACTCTTCCCCAGCCGTACTTTGTGCCGTCAGCATCTTCACAACACTTGTTCATCCAGAAATCCCACTCTTTTTCATTTCTTTCACGAAGCCTGTCAAATCGGTGAGGACGCTGTTCCATATGTATGCCGAAACCGCACATTGAGCAGCCTGTACGCTGAGCCTTTGTTGTGCAAAGCTTTCCGTCAAAGTCACGTTTTATCTCGCCATAGATTGTAGGCACAGGCACATTCAGGTCAAGTGCAAGTTGTAGCAAGTCCTGCCTTGTAAATATGGCAAATGGCGCTGAACGTATCGTGCTTTTGCCAAAGTAATTGCAGCCGTTAAGCATTAGCGATTTTTCACGTCTGCCACCCTCACTTGCCATAAGTCCTAAGAACGGCACACTCTTGTGTTGCTTTGCCCAATCATCACACGGCTTTTCTTTCATCCAGAAGCAGCATTGTGATGATACCTTAAACGGCGGTATCTTGTAGTCAACGCCTTCGTTTTCATTTTCGTAACCGCCAAACAGTTCAAGCCAGCGCTGAGAAAGCTGCATTCTTGTGTGCTTGCGAAAACCGCCATACTCTCCCGTTTCACCCGTTATGATAGCGTGACGAACTGTCTTGTTCTTGTCCGTAGGGTGTGCAAGCAGTTCTATTTTTGCGGCTGTTTCTTTTGATAGTACAGGAAAACCATATTCCCGTATGATATCTATTTTTGACTTGTATGGGCTTAACTTTATCACACCAAGTTGCTCGTGTATCTGCTGAATAGATTTGTCTTCAAGACTAGATACCGATACACCTGGAACATAACTGAAACCACAGTAATCATGTATAAATTTCAAAAGCGTTATGCTGTCAAGTCCGCCTACCGATATGTGTGTATTCAGATTTCTTTTGTCACATTCACGAATGAACTCCCTTACTCTGACCTCAGCGTATTTGACCTTGAACTCATACGGCATTTTCTGCTTAGTTTGGAAAGCCGCTATCTTCTGTTCATTGTCTTTGGTACGCTCCTCATAGCTTTTCACTTTTATCCCTCCTATAAACTCATCTGACTATCATCATAGTCAACTTTCCTCGTTGTCAGCCTGCCGTTATAATCAGGGTAGCTGTTCAACCTTTTGTACCTTTCGCTAGTCTTGTCAGCCATAAAGCGATTGTCCTGTTCAGGTGGCGTTGGCAGGTAATATTCCTGTGGGATTTCCAAATCGTTATCCGCGCAGATATCTAGAATATATCGCTTGTATGCCAGAACGTGGTTTCTGCACAAATTGGCATTACAGCCGTCAGGCCATGACGGGTCACTACAGCCATGCTCGATAATGGACTTGTACCGCTCTATCGACTTCACGAGTTCTGCCGAATACTGTTTTAACATTTCTTCGGGCGTTTTGTCCTTTGCCATATTACCCCTCCTCACACCTCAACTCTTCCAGCCTACAATACACCAACGTGTTGCCACAAGTCTTGTCAGCGATCTCTGCCTGATAGAAGAACTGACCTGTCTTACTGCTCTTGCGGATAATGCACCCTGTCAGTTCGTAGCAATCAGAGCCGTTGTAGCTCACCCTGCGTCCGAGACTTTTCTTTACTTCGTGTATCGTCATAGCTCCTCTATCCTCACATAAATGCCGGGTATGTCCGCCCAAAACTTCTCGCATATCTCACTCGCCACAAGCTGGTCGTCTGTCCAGAAGTCAAGCTTTGTCATACAGTCCTTGAACATCTTCTGCAGGTTATCTGTGTCAGGCTTGCTGATCTTGTACTCTCCGTCCTTGTGTTTGCCGTCATTAGGAAATAACCACTTTGTTATCAGCCTTATCCCACAGATGTATTTCTCAGGCGGTCTGTGCCTTGCTAGGTTTGCCGTGAGCTTTTCTTTTGCCGCCTTTACTTCGGGTGGGTCATAAAATATCGGCTTGCCATTTCTCACTGCCACCTTGTGTTCCTGCGCCGTAGCCGTTGGCGGTATCATTGCCATAAAAAATTCAGTCATTGTTATCTGCTCCTCTCCAAGTCCGTGTAGTTTGGTCATAGCTTATCATCTTGTGATTTGCAGCCATATCAAAAATCTTCTGCATTATATCAGACTGAGATACCAACCACCTTGCGACCTCGCTTTGAGTAATATCAAAAGTTTCTGATGTAGTATGTCTGAGCGGCGGCATTTTTCTCGCACAGTTCAAAAAATCATAATTAATGTTTTTGCCTCGCATAAAGTCTACTCCTTTCGTGTCGGGTGCGGTTTATATTTGCTTATAATATTTTGACCGCCGTCCTTTAGGCGGTCAAAAATATATTATATATAATATACTTTGTCTGTCCGTCCGACAAACTCGGTAATTTTCGATATTGTCCGACAAGAAAAAAGTTCGATTTTGTCCCTGACACTTTTCGATTTTTTCCTGTCTGTCTAAAGTTCAAAAATTCGATTTTGTCTTGTCTGTCTACTGAGCTTTTAAGCCGCATTCTCCCTCTTCTATCCAAAAGCCACCATGCTCTTTGAGGTATCTTCCAACGGTCTTTTCGCTCTTTCCTATGTACTCCGCCAGCTCAGAAATGCGGCACTTGCCGTTCTCCTGCACACCGCTGAAAGCTGTTTCAATGCTCTCCTTGCGCTCCTTGCTGCGGTCTTCATTGGTCTTCTTCTTGCTGAAATTCTTTTTCCAATTCGGTGTGATGTCCTCTACCTCGCAGTCTTTAAGCACGCCCACAGTATCCTCTTTGTGAACAGGATAATCAAACCACATATTGAGGGGAGCAAATTTCGGGAACTCTCTCAGAGTACCCTCTATACGCCATGCTGTACGGTTTCTTACCGCAAGCTTAGCCTTGTCTATGTCGGTCATCATAAGCTTGTATGAGTTCGGGTGCAGGTACTTGTGCGTTATCTCAAGCATTTTTGACGGCGTAACAAGATCATCCTGTGAACAAAGATCATCAGTATTTCTGTAAAATCTCCTCATCCAGTTCTCACAGATATGGCAAACAGTTTCGTCCTCCTGCTGCTTGTAAAGGCTGTCTGAAATGTCAAGCTCTGAAAGGTCAAGAAGTGCGTCAGGGTCACGGGCGAATACTCCTGAACCGCTGGCTCTGTCCATTGAACGCTTACCGCCCTGCGCTCCCTTTGAGTGGTGGTGGCAGTATATGACCGCACAGCCAAGCTCTGTGCATACCTTGTCGAACTGGTTGCAGAAGTGCGCCATTTGGTCTGCTGAGTTCTCGTCACCTGTTATAACCTTGTAGATAGGGTCTATTATCACGGCAATGTAATTCTTCTTGCTTGCTCGGCGTATAAGCTTTGGCGCAAGCTTGTCCATTGGTACGCTGTGACCTCGCAAGTTCCATATGTCTATGCTGTTGAGGTTTTCAGGCTCTAGGTGCATGGCGGTGTACACGTCCTTGAAGCGGTGCAGACAAGATGCTCTGTCAAGCTCCAGGTTGACGTATAGTATCTTTCCTTTGGTGCATTGCCAGCCAAACCACTTGACCCCCTCAGCTATCGCCACGCACATCTCGATAAGCGCATAAGACTTGCCTGCCTTTGACGGACCTGCAATGAGCATTTTGTGGCCCTGTCTGAGAACACCGTCAATAAGTGGTGGTGCAAGCTCAGGCAGGTTATCCCACTCAGCACTCAGGCTCTCAGGGTCAGGGAGATCGTCATTGATACTTTCTATGTAATCTTTCCATTCCGAAAAGCTTTCTTTGCCTATGTTCTTGTCAATGATGAACTGTTTCTTGCCGTTCCTCGTTACGCCTGGCATACGGCTAAGACGTGAGGGATTGCGGTTTTGTTTATCTATGTCAAGACCGCTTTCTTTGCAGACCTTGTAAAGAAAATCAACACGCCTGCGGTATTCATCATAGTTGGGAGCGTCTATCTTGACGATAGCGTGAACGCTCTTTCCACCGCTGTATACAAGCACAGCGATAGGAAGTTCAAGCTCTCTCATCACAGCATTCTGCTGTTCTATAGGCATACTGTCGCTTTCAACAAGAGCATAGCGGTAGTCTGTTACATTCTCGTTCTTTACGCCCTTGCCGTCAAGAGGATTGAAGCGGATCCACGCTCCGGCTTCTTCCTTGTAGTCGCCAAACACCGCACCAATGTCGCCGTTACATTCGCCAAGCCTCTTGATAAGCTCCCCTGCCGTCCTGTCACAGCACCCCTTTGTGGGCAGATACCTGGTCTTGCCGTCCTTTTCTGTTTCCCACGTTTGCGTAACATAGCCCACGTTCTCTCCTGCTTCAAAGAGTGTTTCAAGATATGTGACTATCTCCTTGACAGGATCCCATTGAGCAGGCTCGGTGATTGGTATTCCCTCACCGCCGTTTACAAGGGGACTGCTTTCTTCTGCAATTATCTCGCCGTCCCAATCGTATGCCTTAAATTCATGGGGGCTGTATCCTCTTTCTTTTGCCATTTGCACGATAGTTCCTGCGGTCACGGGCTGAGCATTGCCGTTAAAGCCTTGCCACTTGTGTTCACACTCACCGCTGTGATAACGGCTGTCTGACCTCGACCAACTGTCCCAATCGTTCACGGAATAGCCCTCGTGTTTGAGAGCCATTCCCACGTTGACCCATTCTTGATAATCACAGCTTGCAGGGTCTATGTATTCAAGCATTTTAGACAAATTTGTGTTATCCATTCACTTCTCCTTAGTTCTCAGGTGTGTAAGTCTTAGGGTCGATATCTCTCGGCAGCCTCCAACCATTGGCAGAGATACGGGCTATCATCCTGCTTGCGCTGTCAAAGCTCCAAGAGCCAACGTGTTCAAAACCCTTGCTTTCAAGCAGCCTTATCTGCTTAGGTGTGGTAAGTCCTGCATTGCGGCGTTTTTCAAGGCGGTCAAGGATAAGCTTTGCTTTGCCTGCGTTGTCTATATCGTCAGGGAAAATACCCAGCTTTTCAAGCTTTGCTTTCTGCTTGTCGGTAGCAGGAGCACACTCCCAGCCAAAAGCAGGAACGTAAGAGGACAAGTCCTCAGCCTGTATTGACATTTCATACTGCAATGGGTCAACGAGCTTTCTCTTGCGTGTTTTCATTTCTTTGAGCTGTTTTGCCAAAGACTCTTCACGCTGTGCCACAACGTCCTCGCTTGCCTGTTTTTCTGCCTCTTCGATATCTACTGCACAGCCTGCCTCATTGGCAAGGTTTTCGGTCATTTTCTCAGCGACCTCTTCATTCTGACAGATAAGGTGTGCAGGTCTGCAAAGCTCGTGGCGTTCTGTGTGCCATAGGAAATCAAGCAGCAAAAGCTCTGTCTTTCCCTCGCAAAGTCTTGTGCCTCTGCCTACCATTTGACAGTAAAGCCCACGCACTTTTGTTGGTCTTAGCACGATAACGCAGTCAACTGACGGACAGTCCCAGCCCTCTGTGAGGAGCATTGAGTTGCACAGCACGTTGTATTCGCCCTTGTCGAAAGCTTCTAATATCTCCGCTCTGTTTGTGCTTTCTCCGTTGACCTCAGCGGCGTTGAACCCTTTGCTGATAAGGATATCACGGAACTTCTGAGAGGTCTTGACAAGCGGCAGGAACACAACTGTCTTGCGTTTCTTACAGTATTTGAGCATTTCATCAGCTATCTGATAAAGATAAGGGTCAAGTGCCGTGTCGATATCACTTGCCTTGAAATCTCCTGCCTGAGTTGATACTCCCGAAAGGTCAAGTTTCAGCGGTATGGTGATAGCCTTGATAGGTGAAAGATAGCCCTCTTTGATAGCCTGCGGCAGGGTGTATTCATATGCAAGGCTGTCGAACACCGAGCCTAAGTTCTTCATATCGCCCCTGTCAGGTGTAGCCGTCACCCCAAGCACCTGAGCCTTTGGAAAATGGTCAAGCACTCTCTGATAGCCGTCTGAGATAGCGTGATGAGCCTCGTCAATTATTATGGTATCAAAGTAATTTTCCGAAAAGCCTTTGAGCCTTTTCTCACGCATAAGGGTCTGAACTGAGCCTACTACTACACGATACCAAGAGCCTAAACAACTTTGTTCTGCTTTCTCGGTGGCACAGCCAAGCCCTGTTGACTTCATAAGCTTGTCAGCCGCCTGGTCGAGCAGTTCGCCCCTGTGGGCAAGGATAAGCACACGCTTACCCTGCCGCACACATTCTTCCGTAACAGCCGAGAAAAGTATTGTCTTTCCCGTTCCTGTGGGCAGAACTGCAAGGACTTTGTTTATTCCCTCAGACCATTGTTCGAGTATAGCAAGCTTAGCCTCGTTTTGATATGGTCTTAAATTCATCATCAGAACGCACCGGCTTTCCAGCCACCTGTCTGAGCAGGCTGACTATACTGTGGTGTCTGCGTCTGAGCAGGCTGAACGGTAGTAACATTCTCGTCATAGGCATAGAGCTTTTTAATCTTGTTGGACTGCCTGTCCTCACCGTCCTTGTTCTTGTAGTTGTCAACGTAGACGTGACACTTGCCCTTTTTGCCTGTGATAGCGTTCCAGTTCATTTTCAGCGGCTCGCCATGCTTTTTTAGCCCGAGAGCCAGGAAAAGTGCTGAGAGCTTCCACTCAAACTTGTTGCAAAGGAAGAAGTTCTCTGTTATCTCCACGCTGTCCTCTGCACCCCAAATGGTGAATGTGACCTTTGCCATATTGCAGGGCGGCACTTTTGCCGACCCCTCGTGTCTTGCACGTTCGTACTTTGCAACTGTGAAGTCATAGTCCCCCTCAGGGAGCAGGACAAAGTCCCCACCCTCGTTGACTATCTCATCTTCCCAGCCGTATTCCATAAAATTATCCATAGTGTTGTCCTCCTTTTAAAATGGTACTTTCTGATTTTCTCTGATAAGCGGCAGCATTTGCTCCCAAGCACCTATCAGACAGCCCTGTACGAAGTCGTCAGGATAGTTTGTGATAGGGGTATCATAAGGGAAATAGTTTCTCTGAGATACCACAAGACGTATATCCGATTCGCTTACGTTGTTGGCTCTCATAAGGTCTGCAAGTGCTTTCGGTATGCCCTCAGGGATAATGATAGGCGGTGCAACGTCCTCAAAGCCGCTGAGATCAGTAAGAGGTTCTTCTGCCTTTGGTGCAGCTATCGGCTGAGCCTGCTGCAATGTCACTGCGTTTGATGTCCTATGAGGTGGCTGCGGTGCTGCTTTCGGCTGTGCAAGCTGCTCTTGCACACGTCTTGGCATCGGCACAGGCTTAGGCATTTCAGCAGGCTGTGTATACGCAAACAGGTGAGCTATACCACTATACTCAAAAGGCATTTCAGACGGAAGTCCGTCACGGTTCTTAGCGTCCCAGCAAGGGTGATGTGTGGTGTACATAACACGGTCACCGCCCTGAGCCTTGAACTTCTTGCCATCCTTATCCACAGCTACTGCATATGTTTTGTAGTTTGCAAACAGCACCATATCTGCCCATTCTTTCACAAGAGGCGATATCTGAGAAGAGGTCTTTTTGCCGAGTTTCAGTTCCCAGCGGTCATAAGCGCCCAGCTCGTCAGGCTGTTCAAACTTTCTCATCTGAGCGTGAGCCGTAAGCACAACGTTGATACCGCTGTCAACTACCTCCTGCAAAAGATTCAAAAACTTGCCGAAATCTTCTTTTTCGTATACATATCCATTGCCCCACCCGAACTCTTCAATGCCTGTCTTCTGATACGTCGAGCAGAGAGAGTTTATGCAAAGCTGTTCTGCCCAGTCGATAGTGTCTATTACAAGGGTCTTGCAGAGCCTGCCGTTCATAGCTTCCTTTACCTCGTTTTTGAGCATTTCCCAGCTTGTTGGCTTAGGGAAACGTCTGATGTTCAGCTTCTTTGTACTGCCCTCAGTATCAATAAATACAGGGTCGGGGAACTGAGCCGCAAAGGTGGATTTGCCTATGCCCTCAGGACCATATATCACGACTTTCTGTGCGGAGCTTACAACTCCTGATGTTATCTCATACATTAAAATGCACCTGCTTTCCAAGTTTTCGTTTCTGTGTTTTCTTCCTTTTCGTTGTCCATTGACCTGCCGTCCTCGATAATGATACTGCACTCGTCACCTGTGGAAACTCTTGTGGCTATCGCCTGCAAGCCCTGTGCTTCGAGCCACTTGCCGAAGTCTTCAAGGGTGTCGGTATCCATTTGTTCGAGCTTGTCCAAAAGTACGAAGCCGCAGTCAGGATTGAGCTTTCTCACGATAGAGGTAGCGACGATAAGCTGTTCAGCACCGCTTATACTGTCCCACTTATGCCCGTTATACAACAGCTCTCCGTCCTCAACGGAAAGTCCTTCAAGAGGCAGGTCGGCACTGCCCAGCAGGTCAGTTTTAGCCTGCCTTACGTCCTCTATCTGCTCAGTGAGATATGTATACTGTGAACGGTAGTCCTCAGCGTCTATCTCAGCTTTCTCCCTGTCGAGGTTTGCTCTTATCTTCTTGTTCAGCTCCTCGATATCTGAGATATTCTTTTCAAGCTCCGCTGTGCTTTCGTCCACAAGGTCTTGTGCGTCAAGGCTTGCAAGCTTGAAGTTGTTCACTGCCGCTTCATAGCTTGCTTTTGCACGTTCATAGGCAGACTTAGCAATCTCCAACTGCTTTTCGTAGTATTCTTTCTGATCACGCTTACGCTGATTTTCACCGTTGCGAGCAAGTATATCCTGCTGCTGTCTGATAAGCTCCGAAGCCGAAACAGGCTCGGAAGGAACGTTTGCGTACACAGGCATTTCCTTTGCAAACTTAGACTTCTGGTCAGCTATCCTGCCGATAGCGGTACGCTGGTCATAGAGTGAATGTTCCTTATGTTCCAACTGATAGAGCGTATCACCCACGCCGATTATTTTCAGCAGAGTTGAAGCTTTTTCTTTGTTTGACTGATTTATGAACTTAGGCAGGTCAAGTGCGAACTGTTCAACGAAGCTGTTCAAAAGCTGCTGACCGCCTTTTTTGCCTGTGCTGTCCGTGACTTTGAGAGAGCTGTTCTTGCCCGAACGCTCCACCACGATTCCGTTGTCAAGGGTGATCTTCAAGTGCGGCTCGACAATAGACCCCTCACGCTGAGGAGAGGACGGCTTGTACTTGTCACCGCCAAGCGCCCAAGCAATAGCATCAAGCACAGAGGTCTTGCCCTGCCTGTTCTTACCGCCGATAACAGTAAGCCCATTCTTTGCAGGCTCAAGCTGCACGGCTTTTATCTTTTTTACGTTCTCAAATTCAAGCGAGTTTATTTTTACTGACATTTTAGTTCTCTCCTCTCAACTTTTCGAGCTTATCCCTTGTGCTGCATATTTTTCCGTATGCCTCTCCGATATCAAAGGCTCTCTGCTCACATTCTGACATTCCCTCATAAACAGTAAGTATATTTGAGCAAGCTTCATCAGCAGTTTTGTATGCTTGACAAATCTGTTCTTTTGTGCTATCATTAACGTGTATGTTATCGGTATCTTTTGATACCGCCGAGCTTGTGCCTGTTGCCGCAGGTGCAGGCTCGTTTTCTTTTATGTAGCGGGTAAGATATCCGCCGCATGAAAAAAATTTTTTGCTAAGAGGACAGTGTTCACAGGTCTCATCTGTATTAGTGCAAACCTCCACCGCCTTTTCAAACTCCTCTTTCGTTATCATCATTATCCTCCCTTACCGGCTGTACGCTCATATACTGCCTGCCGTCATAGTCCATCTTCTTCACAGGTTCAATCCCCTTATCCCTCAGCGACATTACGGCATCGCCAAGCCCTCTGTCGAAATCCTCACGGGTCTTGTAGAATGCACATCTGCGGCAGTAATCTCTCGTTGGCGTTACTGTCAGCGCACCGCACTCGCCAGGATTGACATTTGAATGGAACACGCAAAGGCTTACCGCTCCACTGCCGTTGTCAAGGGGCTTGTCCCTCTTAAATACCTCTCTCATCACTATCATCGTCTTCGTCCTCCTCGTTTTCAAAACGTTTCTCCCAGTGCCTATCCACCACGCTCAGCACAAGATACATCACTACATCTATGCCTGCAATCACAGCTATTGTTATCAGCAGTATTCCTACAATGTTCATTACCACTTTCCTTTCATTTCAACTTCGACCTTGACCACGGGTCTGCCTGCTTCTCTCACCGCACGCTTAATGCTCTCCTCTGCTTCCTCGTAGGCAGTTTCTTTTACGCTTACATACCACCTGTACGCTACATACATTGTAAGCACCACCAAGAGCGCTACCGCTGCGGCACATCTGATTATCTCTAGTACGGCTATCATTTTCTCACGTCCTTTCCGTAAAGCGTGCGGAGTTTTTTAAGCCTTTTCTCGAAGTTGTCGATATCAATGCCCCACACCTCGTAGGCTATCTCTGTATTGACCGAGTGCGGCAGCCATGACTTCACACCACGCTTTGCCATTTCTTCCTTAACAGCTTTCTTGATCTTGATAGTCTGCGTTTCACCTGTGCCGAACAGCTCCTTGATATCCGCATTGGTTATTTCGGGCTTTTCATAGTACAGCCGCACCGCCATTTCAATGTCAGGTGACCTCATTTAGTCCACCTCCTCGATAGTCAAAACATTCTCATGGGGACAAATAACACTTGCCTTTGTCAGAGCCTCGTACTGACTCTTTGCTTTGTCACTCCTCATTGTGTTTTCTGTCATTTCTGCTTCCAGTGAACATATCCTGCAAACATTGCTAGTTATCATGAGAGACAACGGAATTGTGTTGTCAAGCCCTATTAGCATACATATACCGAATGCAAGCGGACTTGCTAGACACAACGCAATACCGAGATAGTACACTCTCTTTTTCAAATTCAACGTTTGCCCCCCTCATATTGTGATCTTGTTACAATCAGCTCTCCGTCAAGAGTCCAATACTGAATGACCTCTCTACAGGGGTCATTTTCTGTTCCTGCACCTTTCAAGGCTTTTGTTACGATCACCTGCTCAACCCTGGCACTGTCACACCCTCTTGGAGTAGCAGTAATTTTCTGTTCCACTTTCTCACCCCTCATTTTCTGTCCGTTCAAACGGACTACTAGCTGTTGACATCACTTGAATAAAGTAGTATAATCTATTCAACAAATGTTTCAAGGCTTACACTGAAGTAATCGGCAAGTATTTTAAGCTTATCGACTTTTGGCTTAGACTTTCCATTTTTCCAATCGCTAAACATTGTTTGTGACAAACCTGTATCTTGTGCGACTTTGTAAGTGGATATGCCACGTTCTGAAAGCAGTTTCGCAAACGTTTCATACATAGATTATTTACACCTCCATAACATCATTTGTATTTAATATACTTAGGATTTCCTATATAATTAGAATATCAACAGGAGAAAATCCGCAGCATATTATTTTACATACCATAGAAAACAAAAATCACTTGCCGGTGAATACGCTTTCGTTTTTCTAAGTATGTACATAGTATACATCATATTTTCTAACCTGTCAACACTTTTTAACTTAGAATTTTCTAAGTATTTAATTTTTGTGAAAGGTGTATAATTTATGTACGAAAAATTTAGCAAACTGCTACAAGATTATGGAGTTTCTGCGTATAAGGTATCAAAAGAAACTGGAATAAGTCAGTCTGTTTTTAGCGAATGGAAAAGAGGAAAGAGTCAACCTAAGCTTGACAAACTCCGGAAGATAGCAGACTTTTTTAATGTGCCTATTACCTATTTTACTGAAAACAGTGATGAGAGTATCAAAGTCGAAGCGCATAACGAGCCTATCTATCTTGATGACGAAACAAGAGATATAATAGATGAGCTGAGAACACGACCAGAAATGAAGATCCTCTTTAGTGTGTCAAAGAACGTCACCAAAGAGGATATAGAAGCTACAGTTGAGATTTTAAAGCGTATGCAAAAGGATAGTGAATAGATTGGATTATTGCATTAGATACGTTCCTTTGCCTATATCGGTAAAGGGAGTGACAGCAATGGATTCTGACGGATTTTATAATATATACATAAACTCTAGGCTATCCTATGAGGAACAAAAAAAGACTATAGCTCACGAAATGGAGCATATAGTCAGAGGTGACTTTTTCAGCTTTGATGCGCTTGAAGAAGTCGAGACAATGTGAATATAAAAAGGAGGCGACAACGTGCCATTTGTGATAATAGCCGCCGTTATTGCTATTATCTGCGTTGCAAGGTACTATCATAATAAGAAAGAACGCAATAAAGAGATAACATGGCAGGAAGTTCAAAAACAGACGGACACAAAAAGAAATACCATAAGTATAGATACATCTGAAAATTTTTCGGAAAGCGAAGATGTTCCTGCAAGAGAAGTCCATTCAAGAGCGGAGCATAAGCGGAAAATTGCTAACATTCCAAACAGATATGTTGTCATCGACCTTGAAACAACAGGGCTAAACCCACAGTATGACTTTATCACAGAATTTGGAGCGGTGCTTGTTGAAAACTCTGAGATAGTTGACACATTTGAGCATTTTGTTAAGCCGAAGAAAAGAATACCAGAGGAAGTTGAAGATCTCACAGGGATAACAAATGAAATGGTGTCGGACGCTCCAAGTATAAATATTGTGCTTCCAAAGTTCTTGAAATTTATCGGGAACGATATACTTGTAGGACATAACATTGATTTTGACAGCCAATTTATTTCAGCAGCTTGTCAGCGTTTTAATCTGCCATACAAGAACAAAGTATGTGACACGCTGGAGCTTTCTCAACAGGTGTTTCCGAAACTTGAAAATCACAAGCTGAGTACATTATGCCGGAAGCTTAATGTCACCAATGACTCTGCCCACCGTGCATTGTCTGACGTGTTGGCAACTCAGCAGGTATTTGAAAAGCTGAGCGAGAAAGCGATGCCAAAGATACATAATCATGCAAAATTCACGTTGAAAAAGAACAGCTATAACGTTCGCTACTCAGCAAAGACCAAAGCCATACGAGAACTACAGGAAATGCTGTTGGATATTACTGACGACAATATCCTTACTGACGAAGAAGTTATGGAGCTGAAAGATTGGCTTGATTGCAACGAGGAATTCTGCAATATTTATCCTTTCGATAAACTGAAAAGAATAATAGAAAATGCTTTGGAAGACGGCATACTTGAACAGCACGAGCTTGATGAAATGCTGGAGGTTTTCAATGATATTTGCAAGCCTGAGTTTGACAAGGACGTTTCATCAGAGGAACTTATAAACCTTGACGGCAAGGTGCTTGTTTTCACAGGCGAGTGTCAGCTCGGAGATACAAGTGAGATAACGCCGATATATGAAGCAATGGGTGCAACTATCAGAACGTCCGTAAGTGGCAAGACTGACTATCTTGTAGTAGGAGCTTACGGCAGTCCTGATTGGTCATACGGCAATTACGGCTCTGAGGTACTCAAAGCAAGGGAACTTCAAGAGGCAGGAAAGAAAGTCAAGATAATAAACGAAACAGACTTTTTACCTATCATATACAGCGAAGCAACTACATAATAAAAAAAGTCCTCCGAGTGTTGACAGCACTCAGAGGACAGGTGAACTGATATTGACAGTATCAGCTCGATTCAAATTCACACCAATAGACCAATAAAGGGCGAATTTTGCCCTTTTATTGTAGCACACTTTTTTAGGAGTGTCAAGAATAGGAGGAATATTTATGCCGATCTACAAAATGACGGACAAGAACGGAAAGAACATCAGAAAAGACGGTCTGCAAAAATATCGTGTACGTATCAATTATACGGACAGTTTCGGAAAGTCTCATCAGATAGACCGTGTGGCGTTCGGTGCAGAGACGGCTAAGCAGCTTGAACTCCAGCTTACACAAAAGCTCAATGCTAAAGAGATAGCTCCAAAAATGACTATCGGACAGCTATTCACGGAGTACATCACCGCCAAGCGTTCAGAGGTCCGTGAAACGTCATTGGACAAGTCCTTAAGAATACTGAAAAAGAACGTCCTGCCGGCCTTTGAAAGCGTTAGGATAGATAATCTGAACGTACCAATGGTGCAGAAATGGAAGCAGGAGCTGTCAGAACAGGGATTGGCTATCGTCACACGAAAGAACATTTACGGCGAGTTTCGTGCAATGATGAACTATGCTGTGAAAATGGAATACATTCCGAAAAACCCCGTTATAACCGCAGGCAACTTCAAAGCGCCCCTTGAAGCCAAGAAAGAAATGCTTTTCTACACGCCTGACGAGTTCAAGAAATACATATCGGCAGCTAAGAATTATGCTCAGGAAGCAGAGGACGGCGGCTCAATGTACGAATGGAACTACTATGTATTTTTCAACATAGCATTTTACATGGGTATGCGAAAAGGCGAGATATACGCTCTGCAATGGACGGATATAAAAGACGGCTACATATCTATCACCAAGAGCATTGCTCAGAAGCTCAAAGGCGGTGATCGTATCACGCCGCCAAAGAACAAGCCAAGCATACGGACGATACAGATACCAGAGCCGTTAAGAACAGTGCTGTCAGAACATTACGAACGCTGTAAGAAAGCAGTGCCAAAGTTCAGTGATGATATGTACATCTGCGGCGGTGAGCGTCCCATCCGTGACACGTCACTTGAAAAGACCAACAAGAAGTTTGCAGACTTGGCAGGTGTCAAACGTATCCGTATTCATGACTTCCGTCACAGCCACGCTTCCCTGCTCGCCAATGAGGGCATAAACATTCAGGAGATAGCAAGACGTCTTGGACATTCCAACATATCAATGACATGGAACACCTACTCGCACCTCTACCCGCGAGAGGAAGAACGTGCGGTGAAGATATTGAACACAATCGTGTAAAAATCGTGTATACAAAAGAAAACCACCGTAAATACGGTGGTTTTTGTTCGTTTGGCGGAGATGGAGAGATTTGAACTCTCGCTACGGTTTTGCCGTACTACCGCATTTCGAGTGCGGACCCTTCAGCCACTTGGGTACATCTCCTTATGTCAACTATACTATTATACAAGTAATCACAAAAAAAGTCAAGCCCTTTGTGCAAATTTAAGCACAAAGAGCTTGTCCATTATCTATTGCTGAGCACGCCTCTGCATCTCCTTAACATATGCAAGCGTTTCAGGAGTGTAGCCTACCATTGCGTTGGGACAACATTGGGAAAGAAATTGCATAAGCCCCATGGCAGTGTCCTTGCCCTTGGCATATACGTTAAAACGCAGTACATTCTTCTTGTGCTTCGTGCAGACGATTATCTCGTTGGTGTAGCTGATGAAATTCATACTCGCTGTGTGCTGGTAAATGCCGTAGGCTTCCTCTCGCCAGCACATCTGAAATGGCACTTTCTTGTTGGCAAGCACCCTGTCGGATACGATAATATAATCGTCCTGATATTGTATGTTGGCGTAAAGCTCGTCAGCCTGCTGTAAAAGATCGGGATTGGCTTTGAATATGCCGCTCTTTTCAGGGTGCGTCCTCCGTGACGTACCAAATATAAGAAATATAACACCAGGCGTAAGCGCAAAAAGTCCAAGTATCAATACGCTGTATTCACCGGCTACTACCGCCGCAAATGAGATAAATCCACCCATTAGCGTGAGTATCACACCGCCAACTATCATTGCTATCATTCTTTTTCGTATGTTGGCAAATACTACTTCTCGTCCCATTTTCGTTACCCCTCTTTACTTTTTATCCGTGATTCTGCTTTGCCACAAGGCTCTCTCCGCAGTATATCTTCCTGAGCTTCGGCTTCTCTATCTTGCCCGTCGGGTTTCTCGGTATGTCTGCAAAAATTATCTTGTGCGGACGCTTGTATCTCGGAAGCTTCTGGCAGAACGCCATTATCTCTTCCTCTGTGCATGGGTGATCTGGCTTTAGCTCGATTATTGCCGCCGCTATCTCACCCAAACGCTGGTCAGGCAGACCAATTACTGCCACGTCCCTGATAGCGTCGTGACTTCTCAAAAAGTCTTCTATCTGTACAGGGTAAAGATTTTCTCCACCACTTATAATAACGTCCTTTTTGCGGTCAACAAGGTAAATAAATCCGTCCTCGTCCTCCTGAGCCATGTCGCCCGTGAAAAGCCAGCCGTCTTTGAGAGTTTCAGCCGTCGCCTTTGGATCTCTGTAGTAGCAGGTCATAACGCCAGGACCTTTTACGCAAAGCTCGCCCACTTCGCCACGCTTTACAGTGTTGCCCTTATCATCAACTATCTTGACCTTCCAGCCAAAGCCTGCCTTGCCTATTGCGCCTACCTTGTCAATGTTATCCATACCAAGGTGTACACAGCCGGGACCTATAGATTCGCTAAGACCATAGTTAGTGTCATATTTGTGGTTAGGGAAAACCTTTTTCCAACGTGCAATAAGTGACGGCGGAACAGGCTGTGCGCCTATGTGCATAAGCCTCCACTGTGAAAGCTCATACTTTGAAAGTGTCACCTCGCCGCTGTCGATAGCGTCAAGGATATCCTGCGCCCAAGGCACAAGAAGCCATACGATAGTACACTTTTCCCTCGATACAGTATCAAGTATAAATTCAGGCTTCACGCCCTTGAGAAGCACCGCCTTGCTCCCTGAGATAAGGCTTCCGAACCAGTGCATCTTCGCACCTGTATGATAAAGCGGAGGGATACAAAGGAAAACGTCCTCCTTTGTCTGACCGTGATGATTCTGCTCAACTCTTGCGGCGTGCATAAGGCTCTCGTGATTGTGCAGGATAGCCTTCGGGAAGCCAGTTGTGCCTGACGAGAAGTAGATAGCCGCATCGTCCTCATCAGTAAGCTCTATGTACGGAGTAGTGCTTGCACAGTTTGCAGTGAGCCTGTCATAATGCTCTGCAAATGACGGACAGTTCTCGCCAACATAGAAAAGAAGTCTGTTCTTGCTTATCTCATCAGCTATCTCCTCAACTCTGCCGATAAATTCAGGACCAAATACAAGAATATCCACCTCGGCAAGGTCAAGACAGTATTTTATCTCCTCTGGAGTGTATCTGAAATTCAGCGGCACTGCAAGCGCACCCGTCTTGAGGATACCAAAATAAATAGGCAGCCACTCAAGGCAGTTCATAAGCAGGATACCCACCTTGTCACCCTTTTTTACCCCACGGGATAAAAGCAGATTGGCAAAGCGGTTAGCCTTTTCGTTGAAAACGCTCCAGGTTATCTCACGGCGATAATGACAGACTGGGTTAGGCTCGATAAGCTCATATTCCTTCCAAGTCACACGTCTGGTTTCTCTGATTTCAGGATTGACCTCTACCAGAGCAACATCGTTTCCGAACTCTCTTGCGTTACGCTCCAGTATCTCGGTTATAGGCATACAAAAACTTCCTTTCATAATTAAAAGCTTGAAAGCTAGAAAACTTAAAAGCTTAAAAGTATTCACAAACATATATGTTATTATTTTATCATATGATGACAAAAAAGTAAAGAGATTTAAAACAGAATAAGTGACAAAGTGAAAGATAAATAATTGTGGAGTTTTTACAGAAGAAAAGTGTTTGCCCCTACCTAATTTGAGCGAATGCCGTCAAAAAGATAACCAACAAAAAAGACAGCCCCACATGGGAGCTGTCCCTTAACTTAAAAAGTGTACCGTTTCAGATCTTATTCTTCTGCCTTTTCTTCCTCTTTGCTCGCCTCAGCCCCCTGCTGTGCCTTGAGAAGATCCCTGATCTCTGTAAGAAGCACTATGTCCACCGGTGGCTCTGCAGGCTTTTCAGGCTCTTCATGCTTGCCAAGTGACGCAAGCTTGTTTATGACCTTCATTATTACAAAAATAACGAACGCCATGATTATAAAGTTTATCACTGCCGTCAGAAATGCGCCGTAGTTTATGTACTGATTTCCAAGCAAATGTATCTTGCCCTCTACGTCAGCACCGCCTATACAGCCTATTATCGGGTTGATAAAATTCTCCGTAAATGACGTCACGATACCCTGAAACGCAGCACCTATGATAACGCCCACTGCCAAGTCCATGACGTTTCCTTTGAGAGCAAACGCCTTGAACTCATTTACAAACTTCTTGATAAATCCTTTTTTCTTCTCTTCCATAACGGTTACGACCTTTCGTTTTTTTGTTCCGAGCCACGCTCTTATGGTCATTTTATCACATATTTTGACCATTTTCAATAGTTTTTCTACAAAATCGTACGGTTTTACGTCGTTTTGCCCATATATGTTAATATACTGTAAATGCTTTGTAAACAAATATGAAAAGGTATTGCATTTCCCGAAATGGTGTGCTATAATGATTAAGCTGTTTGAGTGAGGGACATGACGATGGGATATAGCCAAGAGGTAAGGCAGCGGACTTTGACTCCGTCATTCCGATGGTTCGAATCCATCTATCCCAACCAAAAACAAGCTAAATCGAACAAACATTGGGGTGTCGCCAAGTGGTAAGGCAACGGACTCTGACTCCGTCATTCCGAAGGTTCGAATCCTTCCACCCCAGCCACAAAAGACCGTAGATTTTTTCTGCGGTCTTTGTTTTTTTATACATTCTTTCAGCAACCAAAAGAGAGGTCTTGCAACTGAGTATAAGTAAACATAAAAAACAAAATGTGAACAAAAATAATTCGGGATTGCGTGTTTACAAACTGGTAAAAATGTGTTATACTTAAAGTGCAAAAGAATTTCATCAAAGGAGGTCTGAAAAATGAAAAAGATAATAAACAGAAAAAATGCAGCGGCAGTGGCTTGTGCCGCTATGATGATATGTGCGGCAGGTGCTGTGCCTGGCAGCGTGCTAGGTGTGAGTATGCCTGTGCAGGCGGCTGAAGCTGCGGAGCAGACAAGTCTGCCTCAGGTCACAGGGCTGACATCTAAAACGCCTGATATAAGCTCCATAAGACTTAGCTGGAACGCCGTGAATGGTGCGGACGGCTATTCTGTTGGAATGCGTTCAAAGGGTCAGTATCCTGAGATAGCAGACGTTACGGACACTACATATCTTGTTACAGGTCTGCCTGCGGCAACAAGGGAGAACTTCAAGGTAAGAGCCTATAAGATAGTGAACGGTCAAAAGGTCTATGGCGACTATTCAGTGAACTACAATTCTGCCACAAATCCACGCCCTATAAGCGGTCTTAAAGCTCAGACAGGCAATGCTTCTGTTAGCCTTTCATGGAAAAAAGTGGGTTGTTCGAACTATCGTGTCTTTATGCTGAAAAACGGCAAGTGGAAGCAGATAGCGCAGACGGATACAAACAGCTACACTGTCATAGGACTTGACGCAGGAAGCTATAAATTTAAAGTAAGAGCCTGCAAGCGTGACGATAAGGGTGCAAATCACTACGGCAAATATTCGCAGGAGATAACGGCACAGGCTGTCATGGTGAACAAGGTCACCGGTCTGACATCTAAGACCCCTAACACAAGCTCTATAAAGCTTAGCTGGAACGCTGTGAGCGGTGCGGACGGCTATTCTGTGGGAATGCGTTCAAAGGGTAAATATCCTGAGATAGCTGACGTGAAAGGCACGACCTACACTGTCAAGGGTCTGCCTGCGGCAACGAGGGAGAATTTCAAGGTAAGAGCATATAAGATAGTAGACGGAGTTAAGATATACAGCGACTATTGTGAAAACTACAATTCCGCCACAAATCCAAGGAAGGTAACAGGAGTAAAAGCTTCTGACATCACCGCTTCTACACTTGACCTTAACTGGAAGTCTGTAGGCTGCACAAGCTACAAGGTGTTTATATACACAAACGGCAAGTGGAAGAACATAGCTTCATCTACGGTAAATTCCTGCGCAATAAACGGACTTTACGCAAAGACTACATACAGATTCAAGGTAAGAGCCTGCAAGACGGACGATAAAGGTTCAAATCACTATGGAGCATATTCCGAGGAGATAACCGTCAAGACCCCAGACCACACTGTCGAGGTCATAAACGGCATGAGCTATGTTGACGGAGTTCTTTTGGCGAACAAAACATATTCCCTCCCTGCAAGCTATGACCCAAAGGGTCTGACCAAAGAAACGTCAGCGGCATTCAAAAAGATGCAGACCGCTGCATATAAAGACGGCATAAGCCTGTGGGTATGCTCAGGATACCGCTCTTATTACGATCAGAAGTACCTTTATAATATGTACTGCAACCGTGACGGCAAGGCTGCGGCAGACAAATACTCCGCAAGACCTGGCTACAGCGACCATCAGACGGGCATGGCAATAGACGTAAACAACGCCAGCGACTCATTTGGCGGCACAAGAGAAGCCAAGTGGCTTGCCAACAACTGTGCGAAATATGGTTTTATAATTCGTTATCCAAAGGGCAAGGAGGCTTACACCGGTTATCAGTACGAGCCTTGGCATATAAGATATGTAGGCACACCTTTAGCACAAAACATAACCAACAGCGGACTTTCTCTTGAAGAATACTTCGGGATAACTTCGCAATACAAGGATTGACATATGGCTCAGACCGCTGTTCACAGGCATCTGTGGGCAGCGGTTTTCTGTTATTTTCCTTGCTCACTTATCACTTGAAATCTTGCATTTCAACATGATCTGTGTTATACTATATTTAAGGCAATACCGCACAAAGATTGTGCGTCAGATGCGTAGTCAGATTTTTGTGTGATATGACGGAAAATCTGCAAGCAGATGGCGTGCAAAGCCGTCAGGCGGGCTTTGTGCGGTGTTGCCTTATATATTCCACTAAGGAGGTCATCTCTATGCTTCTTTCAGGTAAGACGGTCGTTCTCGGCGTCAGCGGCAGTATTGCGGCTTACAAGATCCCAACCTTAGCAAGACTGCTTAAAAAACAAGGCTGCAATGTTCAGGTACTCATGACACAGAACGCCACTCAATTTATAAACCCTATCACTTTTGAATCCCTCACAGGCAACAAGTGCCTTATAGATACTTTTGACAGAAATTTTCAATACAGTGTTGAGCACGTTGCTCTCGCAAAGCAGGCTGACCTTGTTATGGTCGCTCCTGCTTCCGCTAATGTTATCGGCAAGATAGCATACGGCATTGCTGACGATATGCTCACCACCACTGTCATGGCTTGCCCTTGCAAGAAAATGATATCCCCTGCCATGAACCACAATATGTATCACAATCCTATTGTGCAGGACAATATCCAGAAGCTTGAGCGTTTCGGCTACGAGATGATCGCTCCTGACAGAGGTATGCTTGCAAACGGTGATGACGGCGACGGCAGAATGCCTGAGCCTGAGGTGTTGTTTGAATACATTCTTCGGGAGCTTGCTTTTGAGAAGGATCTTGCAGGCAAAAAGGTGCTTGTTACGGCTGGTGCGACCATGGAGGCTATCGACCCTGTGAGGTACATCACCAATCATTCAAGCGGAAAAATGGGCTGTGCAGTGGCTAAAGCGGCTATGCAAAGGGGTGCAAAGGTGACGTTGGTGGCAGGTCACATGGAGGTTTTGCCGCCTATGTTCGTGGACGTTGTGAACGTAAAGTCTGCGGCGGATATGTTTGAAGCTGTCACAAAGCTTGCTCCTGAGCAGGATATTATCGTAAAGGCGGCGGCTGTGGCTGACTACACGCCTGTTGCGGTGGCTGACAACAAGATAAAGAAGTCTGACGATGACATGAAGATAGAGCTAAAACGCACGCAGGATATCCTCGGCTATCTCGGTCAGCACAAACGTGACGGTCAGGTCATATGCGGTTTTTCCATGGAAACTCAGGACGTTATCAAGAACTCTGAAAAAAAGCTCACCAACAAAAACTGCGATATGATATGCGCAAACTCACTAAAGACCGCTGGTGCAGGCTTCAAGACGGACACTAATGTTATCACCCTTATCACTGAGGGCGGTGCTGTGGAGCTGCCTATTATGACCAAAGAGCAAGCCGCTCACAGGATACTTGACGAGCTTGCGAAAATGATATAAGTGTACGATAATATGTACAGATAAATAGATCACGAAAGGAAATACGCCATATGAAACGTATTGAGATATATGAAAACGGCATTAATATAGTATTTGAGATAACAGACGAGAACGAGGCGAAGCTTCTGCACTTCTCTGCTCTGCCTTTTGATGAAGCCAAGACGGCTTCATACATGGGGCTGAAAACTTTCAGACCTGTAGAGATACAGGCGAGCGGTATCGACCGCCCTGACGAGCGTCACGGAAACAAATATATTGTGACCGCTCCGGGCTGGAGAATGAAGTTCAAGGACTTCCGTGATGTGAACAATGACCATGGCAGAAAGCTTGAGCTTGTGACATTTGATGAGGGCACAGGTCTTGAAGCTGTGTCCCACTATCAGTTTTACACCGGCACGTCTGTTGTGCGCTGTTGGACTACCCTTACAAACAAGGGCAGTGAGGTACAGACCATTGAATATATGTCCTCCTTTGCGCTGACGGGCGTAGAAAAAGAGGGGCTTAAAAAGCCTGAGGACAAGATGAAGATATGGGTATGCCACAACTCATGGCAGCGTGAATTGCAGTGGCAGGACTACACCCTTGAACAGGTGGGGCTTGCTTCATCTGCTAAGCCTACGGAACAGCGTTCATCAAAGGTCTTTGCCTGCACAAACGTTGGAAACTGGTCGGCAAAGGAATACATACCAATGGGTGTGCTTGAAAACACAGAAGCAGGCTCGGTGCTGTTTTGGCAGATAGAGCAAAACGGCTCTTGGCACTGGGAGCTTTCGGACGTGGGAGGACACTTCTATTTACAGCTTTCTGGTCCGTCGGAGATAGAGTCCCACTGGTACAAAAACCTTGCACATAATGAGAGCATAGAAAGCGTGAAGTGTGCAGTAGGCTCGGTGACAGGAAGCTTTGACAAGGCTATGGGCGAGCTGACGAAATACCGCAGAAAAATACGTCGTCGCAACAAGGACAATCAGAGGCTTGCAGTAATATTCAACGACTACATGAACTGTCTGTGGGGCGACCCAACGTCTGAAAAGGAGTTTCCCCTTGTGGACGCTGCGGCAGAGGCAGGCTGTGAATATTTCTGCATTGACGCAGGCTGGTATGCTGACGGCTTTTGGTGGGACGAGGTCGGCGAATGGAAGGAAAGCAGAAAGCGTTTTCCTAACGGCGTAAAGGAAGTTGCCGACTATATCCGCAAAAAGGGCATGATACCTGGGCTTTGGCTTGAAATAGAGGTCATGGGAATAAAGTGTCCGCTTGTGGACAGCGTTTGCGATGACAGTTGGTTCTTCACACGTCACGGCAAGAGAGTCTATGACAGAAGCCGTTATCAGCTTGATTTCAGGAATCCGAAAGTCCGTGCTCACGCTGACGAGGTAATAGACAGGCTCGTTTCGGAATACGGCATTGGCTACATAAAAATGGATTACAACATAGAGCCTGGTATAGGCACTGAGCAGAACTGCGACAGCGTTGGCGAGGGTCTGTGGGGTCATGAAAAGGCTTATCTTGAATGGCTTGACGGTGTTTTTGCTCGTCACCCTGACCTTATTATAGAAAACTGCTCCAGCGGTGGACTCAGAATGGATTATGCAATGCTTTCAAGATACTCCATTCAGTCCACATCAGATCAGGACGATTACAAAAAATACTGCACCATTGCGGCGAACTCCCCTACTGCCCTTTGCCCTGAGCAATCGGCTATCTGGGCTTATCCTATCACATCAGGCGACAGAGAAGAAGTTGTTTTCAACATGATAAATGCAATGCTTTTGAGAATACATCAGAGCGGTCATCTTGGCAACATCGACCCTGAGCGCAAGGCACTTGTTAAGGAAGCTATCAGCGTTTACAAGAAGATAAGGGCGGACATAAAGGAAGCAGTGCCGTTCTGGAGCTTGGGTCTGTCCAAATTTTCGGACGACTGGGTATCTCTCGGTCTGAGAAACGGCAACAAGGCTTATCTTGCCGTATGGAGGAGAGAGGGCAAGAGCGACACCTGCGCTTTGCCTATCGACTTCCTAAAGGGCGTTGACGCAAGGGTGAAGTGCATTTATCCTGATTTCAGCGAAACCCCTGTGGAGTTTTCAAAGGCGACAGGCAATGTTTCCGTTAAGTTTGACAGGCCTTATATGGCTAGACTTTTTGAGATAGAGTGGTAAAAAAAGTTACCTGCCAATAAGGGTAACTTTTCCCCACACCGCACCTTTTGATTTGTCCGATTTTACGGACAGTTGCTCGCCTGTGGGAGATATTATCGCTGATATTCCGCAGTTTCCTGCACGGAGGACATATCTTCTGTTCTCAACGGCTCGCATTATGCAGTGGCGGTAATGCTGTTCACGGGCGGAGCTTTTGCCAAACCATGAATCATTGGTGGAAACGCAAATTATCTGTGCGCCCTGCTCTTTCTGTCGGCTCACAAGGCTTGGGAAAATGGACTCTATGCAGATAACAGAGCCTATGGTCATGCCGTCTGAGGCGAGGGGCTTGGTGTGTCTTTCGTCTGCACATTCGCTCATAGTGTCAAGGTGGAAAATGCCTGCAAAAGGTGTCTTTTCACCGAAAGGCACAAGCACTTGTTTCAGGTAGGGCGAAGACGCAATGCCGTTTTTATCATAGGCGAAAAGGGCGTTGTAATCCTTGCCGTTTTCAAGATAGAACGAGCCTGTCACAAGGGTACACCCATGGGTGGCGGCAAAGTCTGATATAAGGGAAAATTCTTTTAGCTGTTCGTCATAGTCTTTCGACACGGCAGTTTCAGGAAGCAGAACAAGGTCAGTACCCCACCGCCAACAGCTTTCCATTATAGAAAGATAGGAGCGTGCTGAGTCAAGGGCTTTACGGTGTGATTTTTCCCTGCCCTCCAGACTATCCTGTGCGCAGATAACGTCTATCTGAGGGTAGATGTTATCAAGCTTTTTGTCGAGGTTTATGGAATAAAGTCCGTAGCTTAAATTTGCCCCCTGCAAAAGCAGTGCAAAGGCGGTGCAGGCAAAACGCTTTTTGCCAGTATATATCTCCCCATGCAGACCGTTGAGCAGGAAAATTATAAAGCTTGTAAGGCGGCAGCTTATGAGCGTGGCAGATTGCAAAAGCAGTGGCGAACTTGTTACAGCTAGCCATGCCGCAGACCACGGAAACGTCAAAATCGGAACTTTCTCTTGAAGCCACTCCCCTGCTGTCAAAAGCAGGCAGAGCAAAACTATCTCAGACAAACGGTGTTTGAGATGCGGCCGCAGGGGCAGGAAAAGGCTAAGTGGAAGATACATAAGGATACACTCCCACAAGGTCAGACCTAACCACGCTAAAGTGGCAAGAGGTATAGAGGCAAAGGACGGCAGAGGACATATTTTCCATATAGTGAGCATAAAAGTGAGCTGAAAAAGATAATATGGTACAAAAAAGCACAGAAAATCAAGCCTGAAAGCCTTTTTTTCATGGCAGACTGACAGGCAATGCACCATTGGCGCAAAGATAAAAAACGCAAGCCACGGCAAATTCAAGATAGATTGCATAAGTGCGCTCACTATACCCGTGAGGGCGAGGAACGCTCTCCGTGAGATTTTGGGGTCAATTATTTTCGAGATATTCATGTAAATATTATGACCCGAAAGTCCCACATAATTCATAAAACTATAAAGGGAGGCAGTAAATTGGAGATCTTTATTCCGCAGTTTGTCAGGACGGCTCTTGACAGGCTGAATGAGTACGGCTACGAGGGATATATAGTCGGTGGCTGTGTAAGAGATAGTTTGCTTGGCAAAAAGCCTCATGATTACGATGTCTGCACAAACTGCACCCCTGACAAAATGCTTGAAGTTTTCGCAAATTTCCGCACTATTGAAACCGGACTAAAGCATGGCACGCTCACTGTTTTGATAGAGAGCGAACCGGTGGAGATAACCTGTTATCGCAGTGACGGAGAGTATATAGGGCATAGAAAGCCTGCTCAGGTGACATTTGAAAGCTCGCTGGAGGAGGACTTAAAACGTCGTGACTTTACTGTTAACGCTATGGCATACTCACCAAAAGAGGGGCTTATTGACCTTTACGGTGGACAAGGCGACCTTGAAAAGGGCATTATAAAATGCGTTGGCGAGCCTGAAAAGCGTTTTGACGAGGATGCTCTGAGGATATTAAGAGGGCTGAGATTTTCTTCATGCCTTGGGTTTGAGATTGAGGAAAAGACCTCAAAGGCTATACTTGAACAACGTGAGCTTTTAAAAAGCATTTCTGCCGAACGCATTGCGTCGGAGCTTAAAAAGCTTCTCTGTGGAAAGGGTGCAAGGAAAATATTGCTTGACTATCGTGAGGTCATAGCGGTGTTCATACCTGAACTTCGGGAAAGCTTTGATTTCAGGCAGAACAATCCCCACCATTTTCTTGATGTTTACGGTCACATTTGTTTGAGCGTTGAGAACGTCAGACCACAGTGGCAGATGAGGCTTACTATGCTTCTTCACGATATCGGCAAGCCGAGAATGCACACTGTTGACGAGAACGGCATTTCGCACTTTAAAAAACACCAGTTCGAGGGGGCTTACATGGCGGAGAAGATATTAAAAAGGCTCAGGATAGACAACGCTTCGGCGAAATATATTTATGAGCTTATATGGGAGCATGACAACAGGATACCTGCCACGAAAAAATCGGTGCGGAGATTTATGGCTCAGCATGACTTTGACTTTGTTATGGATTATCTGGAGGTGCGCAGGGCTGACACATATGCCCAGTCGGACTACAAACGGCAGGAAAAGCTTGCAGAACTTGACCATATCGCAGAGCTTGCAATGGAGATAAAAGAGGACAACGAGTGTATCCACATTTGCGACCTTGACATAAACGGCAAGGATTTTATACAAATGGGCTTTGGTGGAAAGGATATCGGCATTGGGCTGGAGCTTGCGTTGAATGGTGTTATAGACGAAAAGGTGGAAAACAAAAAAGAGGAGCTGAAAGGCTACATTGAAAGCAACTTCAAAAGGCAGGATAAAGATAATACTTAAAGGGTCGGCACTTGTGCTGTGGTGCGTGGTGATATTCATGTTCTCGGCAAACAATGCTGACGAGTCAAACAAGCAATCAAATGCGGTGTTTAACGCAGTGATAGAATTTGTCAACCCTGTATATGACAGCCTTGACACTACAGCGCAGGCAGAATACAAGGACACCGCCACGTTCATCATAAGAAAGCTTGCGCATTTCAGCGAATACGCCTTGCTTGGAATACTGGCTTTTATAAATCTTGCTATGGTGAAAAAGCTTGGATACAGAGGGCTTTTTGCGGCAGTTTTTTCTTGCATCTACGCTTCAAGCGATGAGATACATCAGCTTTTCGTGCCGGGGCGTGCAGGTCAGGTGCGTGATGTCCTTATCGACACAAGCGGTGCAGTGGCAGGAATTTTACTTGCCATACTAATACGAAAAATATGGCTCAAAAGCCGTGAGAAAAAATCGTGATAACAAAAAAATATCCGTGGGGGCATTTCGCTCTCACGGATATTTTATTCTAGCAAAACCTATTGCAAATCATATCGTGACCCATTGGTATCGCCTCATTCAAAGCCTAGGCTTTACTTAAATCACTTTATCTCAAGTCTTTTGGTTTCAGGCTTTACCTCCTGCATCTTTGGCAGGTCAAGGGTCAGGATACCATTCTTGTACTCTGCGGCGATATTGTTGGTATCAATGCCTGTAAGGTCAAAGCTTCTCTGATAAGAACCGTATGTCCTCTCACGGCGGATATACTTGTCTTTCTTATCCTCTGTCTCTGCCTTATGCTCAGCGGTAAGAACAAGATCGTTGCCTGAGATGTCAAGCTTGATATCGTCCTTATCAAAGCCCGGAAGCTCTGCTTCCATTACATATTTGTCGCCCTCGTCCTTGATATCGGTCTTGAAGCTCTGGAGTGCATTTTCTCCAAAGAAATCATTCTCAAAATCATGGAATGCGTTAAACAGGTCGTAACTCTTTCTTTCAAATGGTGTAAGTCCAAACATATAAATTCCTCCTTGATGTGTTATATCTTAATTTATCTTGTAAGCTTTTATAATTTATTCTGCTCTTCCATTGGTATCATTTCCTTTCTTCATTGTCTTTATGATACCCCTGCTATGTGTTCATTGTGTGAAGATATTGTGAACATTAGCTGAATTTTAGCACTCTCGTTATACGAGTGCTAGCATATTGGTTTTATGAGTGCTAAAACAATGTCATGACATGATATGATAATCAGCGGGCGAACGCTGTTCGCCTCTACTGCGTCAACGCCTATCACTGCTTATCGAAGCGGTCTTTAAGAAGCTTCAAAGCTTTCTTTTCTATCCTTGAAACATAGGAACGTGAGATACCAAGGCGTTTTGCGACTTCTCGCTGCGGCAGCTGCGGCTGACCGAAAAGACCATAGCGCAGAGTGACTATCTGTCTTTCACGCTCATCAAGGGAGCTTTCGATATAGCGGTAGAGCTGTTCACTGCGAATGGAAAGCTCTATTTTGTCGGCAACGTCCTCTCCGTCTGCGATTATGTCGATAAGGCAAAGCTGATTGCCGTCCTTATCGGAGTCAACAGGCTCGTCAAAGTGGATATCGTTGGCAGACTTTTTCTGGGAGCGGAAATGCATTAGTATCTCGTTCGCTATCCTCACCTAATGTCGTATTTTCATCAGAGCTTGTCTTTGCCCGCTTTCTGTGGGCTTTTTTATAGTTTGCGAGTTCGTCCTTTATATCCTGAAGTTCTACTGTTCTATTGCCAGTAAAGAATAATTTTACATTTTTGCCATCCCATTCAGCGTATTCTATGACTTGCCGCACAGCGTAACGTTTGTCCTCAAAGGTGGTTTGGGTATCTAAGGCTGCTGAAAATTCAGATAGGCGAGTTGCAAGATCTTTGAAATTAGCAAATGCTTGCTCGCTTTGTGCGACAACTTCTTCAAGCTTGATTATTTTTGAGCTGATCTCTTTGTTGCTGTTTTCAAGCTTTCGGTATTGCTCATTAGCGTGATCGGACATTTCAGGCGACATTTTACTTCCGTTATTGGCAATAAAATTTATAAGGTTCTTTTGTTTTTGTTTATTGTCGCTAAGCCTTTTTTTCATCTGCTCCAGTTCTTTAAGTACAGGCTGTTCATCGCTTTCAAAATTGCCCTGTACCTCTTTCAGCTGCTTTGCCAATTCAGATTTATCCGATGTCAGAACTTTGATTTGCTCCCAGACAAGATCATCGAGGAAGTTGCCGTTTATGCGTTTTACATTGCATCTTTGTCGATTTGAGTTAAGCATCATCTTACACGCATACGCAAAGTTTCTTTCTCCTCGTTCATTATAAGTTTTTGCCACACGAGGGTACATTATAGAACCGCATTTGCATCTGAGCAATCCAGAAAGCAATGCACAATGGCTGCGTGGGCGATTGTAGTTCTTATCCTTATTTTTATCCAGAATATTTTGAACACTTACCCAGTCTGCTCCATCTATAACACCTTCATGTTCGCCAATAGCTACGATCCATTCATTGTAAGGTTTAACTTTATGGCTGGTATTCTTCTCTTGCTTGGTTTTATTATAAACCATCATTCCTTTAGTTCCGTCAAATTCGGTGTCTTCTGCGTATATTGTCGAGCCTTTATTCTCAAAAAATTTAAGGACAGCGTTATCAGCCTTAGCATATACGGGATTACTTAGAATAACCTTTATTGCAAAACGTGTGTACTCATTACCCATTTTCGTTTTGATATTATCATTAAGTAGGGTTGCCTGAACAGCCGTAAGGGATTCTGTTTTGAGATAAAGCTTATAAATTCTCTTGATTAGTTCCATTTCTTCGGGTACTATCTCGAGTTTTCGGGCGTAGTGCACTTTGCCCTCTTTATTAGTACTGCCGAAGGTTTCAACGCTTTTGTAACCCGTTGGAGTTGTGCCGCCGAGCCACCGACCTTTCTGTGCTAGCTCGGTCATATTATCAATAATACGTTCAGCAATTATATTTCGCTCCAGTTCGGCAAACACGGCTACAAGCTGTATCATTGCCTTATCCATAGGGCTGTTAGTTCCGTTGAGACCATCGCTGACGGAGATAAAGCGAATATTGTGCTTTTCTAAGTTGTTGAATGTATTTGTAAAATCTGACACAGATCGGCTTATTCTATCGAGCTTATAGCATATTACGCATTGGATTTTGTTATCCTCACACATATCCATCATCTCTTTAAACTGAGGTCTGTCGGTATTGCCGCCAGAATAGCCCTCGTCCTCGAATATGATAATATCTTCCTCATCGACGTTCATACTGCTAAGATGAAGTTTACAGCGGTCGATCTGCTGATTTATACTTTCGCCTTTTGCTGTAAACTTCGATTTACGGGCATATATGGCGTACTTTCGATTATCGCAGCCAGTATTGCTTGTACTCATATGAGGTTCTCCTTTTTATTTTATTGGGTATCATACAGCATACCACAATAAATGGTGTAAGTCAATAAACAATAGTCAAGTATCGAGAAAATTAATACTTGACTATTATTATCATATGTATAGTTGGGTGGTTACATTAATATAAGATGTTATTACAAGAGTTGAGCTTTAATTTAAATTCTCAGAACATTTTTCAGGTTCGTCAGAACTGCCCCATTTGATTTCCCTTTTGAAACCCTCCCAGTAACCTTCATTATCCCAGTCATCCCAGTGTTTGTTCTTTAGCTCATTAAAACGATCGTCATTGGGCTTAATGCTGGTAACAATAAGCTCATATGTGACACCAAACTCCCTGTCAACTATTTCATTTTCGTTATTCGGAAATTTAGCTCTTTTATATGGTATAAGAATATAATACAATTTTTCCTTTTTTCCTTTATCTTTGAAAAGTTCTCTAAGCTCATTTTGCAATACTTCATCTCCAGCTTTAAGTTCTTGTGGAGAAATATTGATTACTTTTATACTTTTATCTTTATCATTGCTAACACTTCTACTTACTCGATTTCTTACAAAATAGATAAAATCAGCTTTGCTGTTGACAACAGTTTTAATAAGATTTTTGTGGTCTTCAAGAGTAAATTCTGTATTATAACCTTCACCGTCAATGTAAGGAGGATCATAAATAACAAGAGAGTTCTCCGAAAAAGCTCTTCTCCTTACCCCTATGAGCTCCTTGTAATTGTTACTCTTCAAGTAAGTATTTTTCTGATTCAAAAAAAGTGAATATTCATATATATGTCTGGCAGCATTGAGAAGAGTGTCTGTTTTTGCATTACTATTGAAATCTGTCATTTTATTTATTACGCTAAGTGCATTAATATAAAAATAATAAGTGGCATAAGCTAATGAGCTATCGTTCTTGTTCTTATTATTGTTATTACTATCATATAATTCTTTTATCTTTGTAAAAGTATCCTTAGAAACATCAAGTGTTAGTATATTTGTTATAAGCCCAAATGGTTGATTCTTTACAACTTCCATCAAGTTGTAGAGTCCTTTTTGCGGCAAAGCTTGAGCCTCATCTATGCCTTGTGTTTTCTGCATATCGATCTTTGCAGCAACGTCGTCATATACATTGACATAAAGCTTATCTCCATATTTTTGAACTCTTGTGGAAATTCCAAGAGCACCAGCAAAGACATCGGTTATTCTTTCATATTTATTATCTCTTACGAGTGCCCTAATTGTATCTCTCATAATAGGGTTGAACTTATTTCCATGCAGCTTGATAGCTGGTATAGTTAGTTCATTCGATGACTTATAATGTGAGATAACGAACATAAGGCACAAATTAGCTATTTTCGATCTATCATTAGTCAGAACTATTATTTTCAGTAACTGATCTATGTCATAAGGAATATTAACTGATACAGTTACTTTCTTCTCGATATCGTTTATGTGCCTTTTGATCCAAGGTTTACCACACAGCTTATTGTAGGCAGAAGCATATGCATCTTCAGGACTTTGACCTGTATTTTTGTAATAGAGTGGTGAGCACTCGTTGTAAAAATCACATAAGAAAAATACAAATGCCCGAATAATTATAGTTCCTTGGCGTTCTTCGCCTAACAGTTTACAAACCCTTTCAAGTAACACTTTACTTACTATAACCTTTCTAGATCCTACTTTCATCATCTTGCCCTCCAAGTATATTAATCTTGAGGGTATAGACGTATCTCATTTTTCATATACAAATCTCGATGTATACCCTCAGAAAGGTATAGATTGATCTCGATATGCAAGAAATTTATCTGAGAAATAATTTATTTGATTTCAAGCTGTAATCTCATCTGGAACAGCAAATAGTAGTAACTCGCAAGAAAAAACAACAAAACCCGAAAAATATCGCCATTTTCAGGTTTTGTTGTTTTTTATGTCAGTATTAATTTTATCTCGATAATTCTTTCATCGATAAGACGTGAAAAAATAGAGAACAGTAGTTAAATGAACAATAAAAAGCTGCACAGTTGAAGCAAGGAGTGGTCAGTATAAAAGAATAATATCCAATTAGTGGTACAGCAATTTTAAGATTTATGGTAGCAATCAATGTATTTTTACTATAATCTTGGCATTGCTACACTGCTAAAATTTTCGATTTTATGGTAACAATTAATGTATTTTAAACATAATATTGGGTAAGAACAAGCTATGTAAACCTCAGATTTTATCGTAGTAATTAATGTATATTTACTATAATATTGACATTTCATACTGCAAAGAATTACGATTTTATGGTAACAATTAATGTATTTTAAACATAATATTGGGTAAGATCAAGCTATGTGAACCTCAGATTTTATCATGGTAATTGATGTGTATTTACTATAATATTGACATTGCACATTGCAGCAATTCTCGTTTTTATGGTAGCAATTAATGTATATTTATCGTGATTATGCCACAAGAATATTTGAATTTATGATAGATTAGGCTTATAATTTAAGAAAATACTTGGCACAGTGATTAAAGCTACATTTTCCTAAAGAACATTGTATATTTGCTAGTTTTGGCTTGAAATTATAAGAGATTGAGGACTACACGTTCGAGATATTGGGAGACTTTTTAGCCTGTCCTCCAAAGCAATAACCCATAAATAAACATCGCAGCTACCCGATTTTTTTATTTAGAACAAAAAATATGGCTAGAAAAATAAAAGTTTTAAGATTTTATCTGCGTACGTTCAGCTGGCAGTATCTTATACAGAAATCGAACAGCTTATATGCACTCGACCGACAGACGAAAGGGCAAGAAAAAAGCCACCACGATCAGACAATCGTAGTGGCGAACAAGATTTGATTATGGGTAGTATAGGTTAAGAGCAAGGTAAAATCGCTTAGGAAAAGCTGGATTTTCCTATAAGATTACAGCTAAGTTAAAATATAACACTACAAGATACACACCAAGTTCTATAATGCGGATCAGAGAAGAAGGTGCATACTAGGATATGACACTTGGAACAACTGATTCAAGTATGTCAGCTAACTCCAGTATCACATCAAGGGGTGGTTGGGTGGGATAAGAAAAGACCTACTCCTTAGCCAAGCCTGACAGGTACGCAGCTAAGAGTTTCTTATCACTAGCAGAAAGCCTATCGTACTTGCTGAGTATATCAGCTTGTTCATCAGAGAGCTTGACAACGTGGGAGACAGGCTGATCTAGGGTATCGTCTTTGAAGAAGTCCGACATAGATACGCCGAGACCATTACAGAGTTTCATTAGGGTACTCACAGTTGGCATTGTATTTCTTACAAAGATATTATTCAGACTTGAGTATGGTATGTCAGACTCTTTGGCAAGCTTATAAATGCTCCAGCCGTAGTCAGTGAGGTACTTACGAAGTTTTACGAGTATCCAGTTTTCATTGATCATTTGGGTATCTCTCCTGTCAGTTTCTTTAACTTTGCTTTATATTATTATTTTAAAGAAATAAGACAGATAATTGAAGATGTAAATATGAGTTGTATAGTTCAAATAATATTACTCATATGAGGAATTAATTATTAAGAAAGTGTTGATTTTGAGTGAGAAATATGTTATACTGGAATAGAAGAAAAAATTTTTTAGAAAGGTGGAACTTTTTCTGCATCTCATTTGTCTATATACACAGAGGACAAGAGGTGGTCAGATGAATGAAGAAGTTCTCTGTATGATCTTTGGAAAACTTGCCGAAGGGTATCAGTTGACCGAAGATCAGCAAAAGGCATTGTTTAGGAAAATCATTGAAGATGGGAGTAGTTTAGAAAATGAAGGAAGACGTGGATTACACCGAAGCGGTGGAGAAAGCGAAGCAAGGTGATCAGCAGGCTAAAGAAGTGCTGTACATAGAAACTTGTCAGCATATGTTTTTCCTTGCTAAGAGCATCGTCAAAAGCGATGAGGAAGCAATGGACATTATTCACGACAGCTACATATGTGTATTTCAGAAGTTAGACAATATCAAGAACGCAGCTGGCTTTAAGTCTTATCTGAGAACAACAGTAGCAAACAGATGTAAGAATTATCTTAGAAAGAAAAAACCTTTATACCTGTCAGATATGACAGAGGACGGTACAGAACTCGAACTCGAAGACACGGACGGTGTTATTCCCGGAGAGCTAGTTGGAAATGAGGACGTTATCGAATGTGTACGCAGGGTAGTTGAAAGCCTGCCTGAGGAGCAGCGTATGTGTGTGATACTCAGGTATTACGATGAAATGAGTTTGCAGGAGATAGCAGACACGCTTGAAGTTTCTTTGGGTACTGTGAAAAGCAGGCTCAGCAGAGCGTCTAAGAAAATGCGTGACGAGATAGAACGCCTTGAGAAGGAAGAGAACAAGAAGTTCAGATGTATCATTCCGTTCTTCTGGCTCAGAGCTGGTCTTGAGGGTATGGAGAATGAAACTGACGTGCCTAAGGCACTTGAAGTAAAATTATTTGGAAAATCTATTAAAAGAGGGGTATCAAAAATGGCGAGAAACATTATTGTTGCGGCAGCAGCTTTGGCGATAGCAGGAGGGGTATTTCTTACCGCTTGCGGAAATGACGAGGACAAGAAAGACACAACAAGCAGCCTTGCGGACACAAGTTCAGTATCTTCCGCAGCTGAGGAAAGCAGCTCTGAGGCTGAGGTGAAAGAGCCTAAGGTGTTTGAATGTGAGCTTGAGACAGGCAGCGAAATGACCGCAGCTGAACTTGCTGCTAAACTGAGCGATGATAAGATAGACACAGCTGCATTTGCCAGCGGCGAAGAGAAGATCGCACTTGACAAGTTGGGCGTACAGAGCATTTCACTTAACATCAAGCTTGCCACAGGTGAGGAGGAACTCTGGAACATCACAGTAACGGTAGTAGACAGTGAGAAACCTGAATTTTCGGGTATCAAGGATAAGTATGAAATAACGGAGGGTGGTAAGCTCCCTGATTTCAAGAAAGGGGTATCCGTGAAGGATAACTACGATGAGAGTGTGGAGTTCATAGCGGAGCTTGACGGCAAGGCAAAGAAGTCCGACTATAAGGCAGGCGAATACACTATCACCTACAAGGCTAAGGACAGCAGTGGAAACGAAGTGACAGCCACTTCAAAGCTCATCATCAAGGAAAAGCCAGAGGAAGAGAAGAAGGACGATGAGAAGTCTGAGGAGACCTCTGACAACAATAACAATGGCAACTCAGATAACAACGGTGGATGTAGCTCCAACAATAACGGTGGAGGCAACTCTAACAACGGCGGCAACGGCGGAGGCAGCTCCAATAATAATGGCGGCAACGGTAACGGCGGCTCTCAGAATAACGGCGGCGGCTCGAGCAGCAACAATGGCGGGGGTAACTCCAATAACAATGGTGGAGGCAACTCAGGTTCTGGCGGTGGTGGTCAGGTTTGGACATGGGATGATGATGACGGTCATCACAGGGGTACAATAGATGATGGTACGACTCCAGGTGGAAACACTGAAGGTACAGGCACTCAGCAGTACGGCGACCCGTTTGGTTGGGGGTATGATTATTGGTATGTTGTATATCCTAACGGTGAAATAACCACCCTTTAATCTACCCATGAGTTAGTCATATCTACTCCAGTCTAGATATATTGAAATTGAGAGCGATTTCTTCTAAAGAGTTCGCTCTCTTTTCTTTAAAGAGAGGATTTGAAAGTATGATAAGTTACGATAAGAAATTGAGACATCTGATAGTATCATCAGGAGAAGCAGTAACCTTTGACATACAACTCAGAGGTAGAATAAATGTAGTTAGAGGAGCAGCCGCAACAGGTAAGACATATATGTGCAATCTGATAAGAAATGGAAATCCCCACCCAGATGTAGTCGTATTTGAAAGAGGCGTAAATTCAGTGAGGGATTTAACTCCCCTCTCAGATAAATTGATTATAATAGATAGAGCTGATATGTTGAGTGCTGAAGTAGTTGAGCACGTATCTCGAGACTTCGATAACACCTACTTAATAATGGCACGAGTACCTTTAGGCTTGGGTATCACACCTCTTCTTTGATACAAAATTAGCAGATAAACAGCATCAAATCAAGTCCTGTTGGCGAAAACTCTTGCACCATTGGATTTTAGCAATATGGGGTATCAAGGGAGTGCATTTATCGCCGCAGACCGATTTTAGGGTGGTTTTCAGCAGCTATTTTGCATTATTAGCCGCCCTGCAAAATCCGGGTAGATTTTCGGGTGAGATTTATTCGTAATTTTGGAGATTTGAATTGCATCTAAACTAAAAAATTCACTATCTATGGGTACTACTAAATAAAAAGAGCACGGCTTGACGGCATTTTTCCTGCGGTCTGGCTGTGCTTTTTTCCTTTTGCCGCCACAGCCGCACACGGCGGCGTACACGGCTTTTGCTCCGCTGCTTGGGTATGTTTACCCTACGGCATTGCTGCAGCTCGACACGGCGGCACTCAGCGGCTTACGGCGTGGGTGGGGGTATCTTGCGACCGTTTGGGACAGTAGATCGTCTGCAAGCAACAACGAAATCAGTTAATCTTTTATCGTTTTAAGCAAAACTTTTTGCAGCCAAGCCAAGTGGAAATTTGCAAGCTGTTTCGCCATTAGCCAAGACCTGTTTGCGATAAACGCTAAATGCCACTTTTGCAAATAAAAGAGCTGAGATTGATGAAAATACAGATCAAATTTCCGATCAAGAAATTTTAAAAATATTTTGATATTAATTTTGAAGATGCTAAGCTGCGATTATATTAGTAGCTCCAGAGTGAACGGATGCGTTGAATTTAAAATCAATAACCTGAAATTCACGGCTGTCCGCTCTGGATTCTCTGGGGCAAAATTTTATAGGGAGGCGATTAATATGCCTGTGAAACAAAGGTCGATTTTTGCAGAGTGCTTAACCCTGCTCAAAGACATTAATTACGACAAAAAGTTAGCCTTGCAGACAAGGCAATCAGGGTACTTTACCCAAGAGCGAGTCATTGCCGCAAATAAGCTTTGGCAGTATATAAGCAGCTGCAAGTGGTGTCAGAGCAAGAGAGCGAGAGATCTCGTTAATGTGGCGAGAATGTCTGACTCTCAGGCGGCAACGGTGCTGAGTATTTCACCTAGCACCGTAAGAAGTCTGCGTAGCTATGCCAGCAGAAAGATCTATTCAATTATTGGCAAGGACTGCATTGCTGTTATCCGCAACGGAAATTCCAATGATCTTTTCAAGCTGTGCTGCAAACTCCATTACCATCTTTACGGGTACGAGACAGCCAGCAACTGGATACCTGAAAAGGTTATGGAGATGTTTCTGAAGAACGGGAGAACATCTACTCAGGTGTACAACCTGAGTCAATGCCTGCGTGAACTTGAGTTTCTCGCAAGGTACGATCTTGTGCGAATGTCGCTAAAGTGTTCAAGGGTCAATCCCGACAAGCTCACGTTTCTGCTAGAGATCCTGTCGGGTACTTCCACCAAGGGCAGCGGCTACACAAAGGAAGATGTGGTAAATCTCATTTTCCGACTTCAGAACAAAAACATTGGCAAGAAGTAAGTTTGAAAAACTATACATTTACGAACCACAAAGAAAACGTCCGCAAAGTCTGTGTTTTTGACTTTGCGGACGTTCGTATATAAAGTGAACTTTTACGAACAGGAGGACAATTTTTATGGTGTTTGGGTATGCGAGGGTATCAACTAAGCAGCAGAACGAAGACAGGCAGCTTGCCGCCTTGAAAGAGTACGGCGTTGCCGATAGCTGCATTTACATTGATAAGGAGTCGGGGAAAAATCTCCAGCGTGAACAGTATCAGATTTTGAGAAATGCCATTCTCCGTGAGGGCGATACGCTGGTAATCAAGGAGCTGGATCGCCTGTCGAGAAATAAGTCTGACATAAAAGCCGAGCTTGAGTACTATCGACAAATGAAAATTAAGGTAGTAATTCTTGACATTCCCACTACTAAAACAACATACGAAAATGAGAATAAATGGGTAGGCGATATGATAACCGCCGTGCTGATTGAAGTGCTTTCCAGTATGGCAGAGCAGGAGCGGCTAAAAATCAGAAAGCGGCAAGCAGAGGGTATCGCCATTGCCAAAAAGCAAGGCAAAAAATTTGGCAGACCTAAGGTAAACAAACCTTCCAACTGGAATAGTGTGATAATTGCTCTTGATCGGGGTGAGATAACGGCTGTTGAGGCGATGAAAAAGCTGAGATTAAAGAAGACATCGTTCTATAAGCTTAAGAACGCCGATAAAAACGCTGAGATGAAATAATAAATCGAGATGAAAAGTGTACAACGTTATGAAACCTGAGATGAAATATTTCTGGTGTACGAAATCGGCAGAAGTATGCATATCGGACGAGCTTTTCGTATAAATATGTTTATAGGAGAGGTAATCTAAATGAGAATTGTTGTACACGAACCAGAAACCGAGGCGGGAGTTCTTGAGCTGCAAAAGCGTGTCACAGACCTACACGGACACATCATCAAGAATTACATAACGAGAAATGTTCCCGAAGCCAAGAAACGTGAAGATGTTTTGCAGGCAGTAATTTCGGCATTACAGACCAATGTCACCTCAGTCTAAATAGCTTTTTATTTTGAGGTAGTTTTCTTGGGTCATATTGGCTTTATTGTACTCCCATTGTTTAAGGGTCGAGTGACCCACGTTCAATAATTCAGCCATCTTAAGCTGCGTAAGCGATAATCGTTTACGCAGCTTTTTTATTTGTTTGCCTTGATCGTTATATAAGAATTTGTTATAATCGTCCAGCAAGTCGCAAACGTCCACCTTATATAATTTTGCAAGTAAGATGATCTTATCGATAGGATATACACTTAATACGTTCTCCTCATATCTTATATAGGTTGTTCTGTCAACATTAATGTAATCGGCAATTTCGCTTTGCAGATAGCCGTTTTTACAGCGGTAAAATTTAAGCTTGTCCGAAACCGTTTCTGGGCTTTCAGAACTCTGCATCTTATGCACATAGTCAACATTCTTGTGCTTAGGAAAAGGGTTATGAATAGAGATGGTGTGAATGTATACAGGAGTGAACAGGGGTATTTTGTCATTTGAATAAAAGACGAAGAAGTTGTTGCTGAATGCCTTATAAATTCGCCAATGCCGCCCAGATGGACTATCCTTTGCAACATCGTGATAAAAATACGACTTTATGTTAGTGTTGCGTTCTCCACGCACCTGCTCCCATAGGTGGCGAAGCGACAGCCTTTCTTGTGGTCAAATGTTGACACAGCTTTTATTAGACCGATAGTGCCGATAGAGATAAGATCCTCCTGATCTGTGGAATTTGAATAATACTTTTTTATAATGTGTGCCACAAGACGGAGATTGTGTTCGATAAGCTTATCCTTTGCCGCCTTGTCACCCTGCGCCATTCTCTCAAAACACTCACGCTCCTCTTTCGCAGACAACGGTTTTGGAAATACGCTGCGGCTGTCAAAATGCAGTGCGAAAAATAGAAAATTCCCCGTAAGCAGTTCAAACAGTGCTGAAAACATATTTGTCCCTCCTTATATAAAGTATCGCTCATACGCTTTTTAATCATATGATTTTTAGGGATTGTACTATTCTGATTTTGACATAAGGTCGCAAAATGTTTCTGATTTGTTAAATTTGCTGAAATATTGATTGTCTTGTTTGCTAAAATCACGAATATTGTTAACGTTTTGTAAACAGACGGCATTTTACTTTTATCGTTAAACAAAGGGTGATATAATTATATTAGATAGGTATGTTTTTGGGGGGTGAGCGCTCATGATAAGCATAAAAGGACGATCGGTATTCGGAAGCATTGCAAGAGGAAAGCTGACCTTTTATCATCGTGACGAATTTATCATCAACAAGATAAAAGTGTCCGATCCTGAACTTGAATACAAGAAATATGTCAAGGCTAAAAACGCTGCTCTTGTGGAGCTTGGGGAGCTTTATGACCGTGCAAGGTTAAGCGTTGGGGAAGGCGACGCTCAAATATTTGTGATACACCAAATGCTTATCACCGACGAGCAATACGACAGCAGTATTCGCACAAAGATACTTGACGAGCATTTCAATGCCGATTATGCAGTTGCAAGCACTTCAAGAAGCTTTGCGGAGATGCTGGCACAAATGGACAGCGAATATATGCAAAGCAGAGCGGCTGACGTCAAGGACGTTTCAAACAGACTTTTAAGACACATATTAAACTGCGCCGACAAGCTTCCCATACTTAAAGAGAACGCAATTATCTGCACCGGTGACCTTATGCCCTCAGAAACCCTGCTCATGGACAAGACGAAGATAAAGGGCTTCTGCACAAGGTCTGGTTCTGTGAACTCTCATACTGCGATACTTGCGAAAAATCTTGGCATACCTGCCATTGTGAACGTTGGAGCGGAGCTTTCTGACGAATATGAGGGCAAGGAAGCCGTTCTTGACGGCTACAGCGGAACGCTTTACATAGAGCCTGATGAGCATACTCTCAGACAGCTTGAATACAAGGAAGCCGTTGAGGGCAGGAAAAAGGAACTTCTCACAAGGCTCAAAGGAAGAAAAAACATCACTCGTGACGGACATGAGATAAAGATATATGCGAATATACTCAACTCTGAGGAGCTTGAATCGGCGGTAAAAAACGACGCAGGTGGGATAGGTCTTTTCAGAACGGAGTTTATGTGCTTTGACAGACCTGCTTTTCCTGACGAGGATTTTCAGTTTTACACCTACCGCAAGGCATTGGAGGCAATGGAGGGTAAAGAGGTCATAATAGGCACTTATGATATAGGTGCAGACAAGATACCTGATTGTGCAGACATGAGTGCTGAGAGAAATCCCTCTATGGGCTGTAGAGGCATACGATTTTGTCTTGAAAGAGAAAGCATATTCAAAACACAGCTAAGGGCGTTATACAGAGCGTCTGTTTACGGACAGCTTTCAATACTTCTGCCTATGGTCATAGACGTGAGCGAGATACTGAGGGTGAAAGAGCTTATCGTGCAGGTCAAGGCAGAGCTTATAAAAGAGGGCAAGAAATTTGCCGACAATGTTAAGCTCGGGGCAATGATAGAGACCCCTGCGGCGGTGATGACAAGCGATATCATAGCCAAAGAGGTGGACTTTTTCAACATCGGCACCAACGACCTTGAACAGTTCGCTTTCGGTCTTGACAGGCAAAATCCATGCTATGACAGGGTATCACCGAAAAATCACAGGGCACTGCTTAGAATGATAAAAATGGTGTGCGACAACGCCCATGCAAACGGCATAAAAGCAGGCATTTGCGGTGAGATAGCAGGTGACCCAACGCTCACAGAGATATTTCTGGAGCTTGATGTGGATATGCTGTCGGTAGTTCCGTCAAAGGTACTGCCACTGAGAAAGGCGGTAAGGAGCATAAGTCTTAAAGACCCGAAGAAGGCAGAGAATGACCTGAAGCTGTTTTTATAAAAAGGGTAATTTTCCTCATTCCATATAGGCGGTGGGATACGTTATCGTGCGTGTTCCACCGCCTTTTTGCTTTGCTTGCAAATACGCTAATAAGGAGAGCGAACTGTTCGCCACTACAGATATTTAAACAAAGAACGTATTTTATCTTATGGTCTGTATGGTTGTCTTATGAAAATCTTAAGCGTTTCTTAAAGCGGTTGACAGTTGAAAAGGGCTATGATAAACTTATATATGCCACTAAAAAATACGTCTGAAAAAGATAAAACACAAGGAGGAGAAACTGTGAAACTAAGAAACATAAACAGAGGTCTGGTTCTTGGCGGTGTGCTTGCGCTGGGCGTTGTATGCTACACAGCGTATGATAACAACCAGTTCAAGACTTCCAAACCTGAGATAGAACAGACCATGAGGGATTATATCGCAGACTTGACAAGTGCAAACGTTGGAAGCAGTGATAAGTTAAAAAGTCAACTTACAGATTTTGTGGATAAGCATTATGCTGACTACACCACTTCTGACAATGAGTACGCTTCGTCAAAGTCAGGACTTCTGGACGAAATAAACCAAGCTGAAGTTGCAACGCAAGGAGGAGATATCACCTCGGCTGAGTATGACATAAAAGAGATGTCAATAAACAAGAGTGGAGCTGACGGAGCAAAGGTCACTATGATATACAATGTGTGCTATGACGTATCAAAGGGCGACCCAACTTTTCTCACAACCAACGGCATAAACACCATGACAAGCGGTAACTACACAAATTCCGACAACTATGAACCCAGCACATCTTCATACAAGGCGATTTTCAGTTATGAAAATGCTGAATTTTATCTTTTGCGTACCTCTGACGGCTGGAAGATAGCAACGTCCAGCGACTATGGATATGGCGAGGATTACAGCTTTGATGATAACAACAGTGACAGCGTGGCTGATGAAAGCAAGGCTGAGTCTGAGATAGTTCCGGACAGCAGTGCAGAAAATACCGACAGCGAGGGGGCAGACAGCGTTGAGTGATACTATTCTAAAGATAAAGGGGCTTAACAAGACCCTTGGCAAAAAGCAGATACTTCACAGCATAGATATGGAGTGTTACAGTGGCGAGGTCTACGGCTTTCTCGGTCCTAATGGTGCAGGAAAGACCACAACTATAAAGATAGCAGTGGGACTTTTACAGCTTGACGAGGGGGAGATATCCATTAACGGAAATGATATCAGAAAAGACTTCGAGGGCGCAATGGCGAACGTTGGAGGCATTGTTGAAAACCCTGAGATGTATAAATATCTCTCGGGAATTGAAAACCTACGTCAGTATGCAAGAATGAGAGAGGGAGTAACTGAGGAGCGTATCAAAGAGGTGGTGGAGCTTGTAAGGCTTTCAAACCGCATTAATGACAAGGTGTCGAAATACTCTCTGGGTATGCGTCAGCGTCTTGGCGTTGCGCAGGCTATACTCCACAGACCAAAGCTTCTTATCCTTGACGAGCCTACAAACGGTCTTGACCCGCAGGGCATAAAGGAGCTTCGTGATATACTCAAAGAGCTTGCTCACAAGGAAGGCACTTGCGTTGTGGTATCGTCACATCTCATGAGCGAAATGGAAATGATGTGCGACAGAGTGGGCATTATCGCAAACGGAAAAATGATAGGCTCATACACAATGGAGGAGCTTATCTCACAGTCTGACAGCTCAATTGCTGAATATGTACTTGAAGTTGACGACCCGCAAAAGGCTATGGGTCTTATAAAGCTCGCAGACGAGGGCAAGCGTATCGACAAGGAAACAGGTGCAGTTGTCCTTTCTATCCCTGTGGAGATAGAGAAGAAAAAGATAGCGTCGGTAAACAAGACGCTTATCGAGGGCGGAGTTTCACTTTACACTGTTCACCGCAGAGAGAACAAGAAGCTTGAGGACGTATTCATCGAGCTTACAGGTGGAAAGGAAGGGGGCGTACAGATTGGCTAGATTTTTCAGACTTGTGAAAAACGAGTACATAAAGGTTTTCAAAAAGCTATCAACAAAAATAATGATCGTGCTTATAATAATATGTGCGCTTGGACTTTCAGGCATTGCACTTTTTGCAAAGCACAATATGGAGAGCAATAACTATTCAAGCTATGACGCAACTGGTGATTATCAGCAAACCATAGACTGGCTCAAAGACACAAACGGCGACCCTAACGAGATCGCAATGTGGCAGTATCTTATAGACAACGATATCGACAGCGATGATTGGAGATATGATGTACTGTCAGCCGTGTTCGCAAACGGCACTGGTGATATGTCAGGGATAAAGAAGTATCTTGACGACAACGATTGGCGTGGCTTCTGTCAATACAGGCTGGATAATGACATACTCACAGAGGGTGAAAAGTGGGAATATCAATACAGGTTGGACAAGGATATTTCCTTTGACAAGTCAAACGAGAAGAAAAACGATCTTATCATGACAGTTGCAAATGCAAAAAACACCATTGCGACCATGGGCGACGCAAAGTCTGACGGACAGAACAGCAGAGCAAAGCTGGAGGATAATATAAAACTTGCACTCTATCAGCTTGACAATGATAAGCTCGACAACACAGCAAACCAAATGACGCTGTTTGAAACAGACGAGCCTGAGCAGATAACATTCTGGACTGTGTTTCTCACAAGCACTTCCCTTGTAACGGTAGTCGCACTGCTTGCTATCGTTATCGCAGGCGGCATTGTATCCTCTGAATTTTCACAGGGAACTGTCAAGTTCCTGCTTATAAACCCTGTTAAACGCTGGAAGATACTGATGTCAAAATACTTCACTGTCATCACAGTGGGTTACATAATGCTTTGCATACTTTTCGTTGTGATGATACCTATTACAGGGCTTATGCTCGGCTTTGACGGCTTCTCAACGCCTTATATCTATGTAAGCGGCGGCGATGTAAAGGAAATGCCTACACTGCTTTATGCGGCAGAGCAATATCTGATGAAAAGCGTTGAAATGGTGGTAATGTCAACACTGGCATTTGCTATCTCGTCACTTGTAAGAAGCACAGCCCTTGCTATCGGCGTCAGCGTATTCACAATGTGCATAGGCTCATCGGTCACAAAGCTTTTGGGTCAGCTTGGACAGGATTGGGCAAGATTCCTTGTGTTCGCAAACACCGACCTTGCTTCTATCTCAAAGGGCTACTCAATATTTGCTCAGCACAGCCTGACATTTGCCGTAGGCGTTCTTATAGCACACATGGTGGTGTTCCTACTCACCGCATGGGACGGCTTTACAAAGCGTTCTGTATAAAACAGAATAAAAACATCAAACGGGCGGAGAAATTTCGCTCGTTTTTTGTTGCTGAAAAGGGTAAACAAATGAACAGATTATCATATAAACATAAGATTGACAAGGGTGAATAAATATTGTATAATAGTCGAGTTGATACAGAGATCGTTTTAATGGATATTTTACAGGAGATAGTTATATGTTTGAAACTTTAGTTGACGTTTTTCTTGACGCATTAATAGACAGCCTTAAGATCCTGCCTTTTCTGTTCGGTGTTTATCTGCTTATAGAGTATATAGAGCATCGTTCTGCCGACAAGCTTGGAAAGGCTCTTAGAAAAATGGGACCTTTCGGTGCGATAGGAGGAAGCATACTTGGAGCAGTGCCGCAGTGCGGATTTTCCGTTGTGGCTTCCAACCTTTACTCAGGCAGACTGATCACAATGGGAACTCTCATTTCGGTATACCTTGCCACAAGCGACGAGGCAATACCAATGATGATAGCAAACCCTGCGTTTGCCGGCAAGCTTTGGCAGCTTATTCTTATAAAGGTAGCTGTGGCTATAATAGCAGGTGTGCTTGTTGACCTTATCTTAAAGCTTATGGGCAAAAAGCAGGACGAAGAGCCTTTCAAGGAGATATGCGAGGACTGCGACTGCGAACACCACAGTATTTTGCACTCGGCACTTCACCACACAGTAAGCATAATACTTTTTATATTTGCGGTAAACCTTATTCTCGGTGCGGTAATGGAGTTTGCAGGAGAGGACACGGTAAAGACCCTGCTTATGTCTGACAGCATAGTTCAGCCGTTCATAGCAGGAATAATAGGCTTTATCCCGAACTGTGCGGCTTCTGTTGTTCTTACACAGCTTTATATCGAAGGTGTTGTGAGCTTCGGCTCGCTTATCGCAGGACTTTGCACAGGGGCAGGAGTAGGACTTCTGGTGCTTTTCAAGACCAACAAGCACAACATGAAAGAGAATTTCGCCATAATGGGAATACTTTATGTTTTCGGTGTGGCAGCAGGCTTTGTGGCAAGTCTGTTCTAAAATATGATAGACAGATAAAAGGAGCAATTCGCAATGAACTGCTCCTTTTTGTTTGCAAAAAATCTTCGTATGTACAATGGGTTGTGATAGGCGGGCGACCCAAGGTTGCCCCTACACTACATCATATCCTCAATAAGATAAGGCAGGCTTATGCGGAAGCAAACGCCACCTTTTTTCATATCGTTTTCTACCTCAATGCTTCCCTCGGAAAGCTCGATTATCCTTTTTACAAGTGCAAGTCCAAGACCGTTGCCCTCTGTTGCACGGGAACGGTCGCCCTGATAGAACTTATCAAATATCTTCGCCTTTACGTCAGGGGATATAGACGGACCGTTGTCCCATATCTCCGCCGAAATATTCTTCTCGTTGCGGAAAAGCTTCACGCTTATCTTTCCGCCCTCCGGGGTGAACTTGATAGCGTTGTTGATGATATTCTGCCATATCTGCGCCATAAGCTCCTCACTGCCCACATACACGATATCCTCAAGGTCGATATCAAGGTCGATTTTTTTCTTCGACCACTCAGGTTCAAGCACAAGAAGTATTTTTCTTATCTGCTCGTCAAGAGAAAATCTTGTCTTTTTGCCCACTGTTTTCTGATTTTCAAGCTTTGTGAGCCTCAAAATATTTGACGAAAGCTTTGAAAGCCGTGATGTTTCGTCGATTATTATCTGCGTGTATTCCTCACGCTCCTGCTCGGTTATATCGTCAGATTGCAGAAGCTTTGCAAAGCCCTGTATGGAAGCCAGGGGCGTTTTGAACTCGTGGGAAACGTTTGAGATAAAGTCACCTCTCAGCGTTTCCGTACCTGCAAGCTCCTCAGCCATTTTGTTAAAGTTCTGCGCAAGTATGCTGTATTCAGGATCAGACGGCTCTCTTACTCTTACCTTAAAATTGCCCTTTGCTATCTCAGCCGCCGCCGCACTAAGATCTCGTATAGGCTGTATAATGCTTCGGCTCATGAACGCTGTTATAATAGTACCGATAACGATACAGACCATAAAAGCTATGATGACAACAAGGTTTACTACCCAGTAAACGCTGTCGCTTGAAAAGCTGTCTATGATAACGAACTTATCATAGACCTGAGAGATTATAGTTGCATTAGGCACAACACCCTCTGAGGACACATAATATCCCTTATGCACGATATCTGCAAAATGGTCGTGTACTCTTGAATCGTTTTTATCCACCACTGACAAACTATAGGCTGAATTGTTCACAATGGAAACTATCTCGTCCACAGTGAAGCCGCCCTTTTCTTCAAGCTGATCCATTGCCATGGAAAGCTCCACCAACTGCTGTTCGGCATTGCTTTTCATTACAGGGCTGCACACCATTACAAGCACTGACACCGATATAGAAGCCGACACCAGCATCACAAAGAAAAACATAAGAGTCAGCTTGAACTGCAAACTTGTTTTATTTTTGGCCTTTTTCTTATCCAAACCCCTCACCCCTCAAGCTTATCCCTCACTGCTTTTTCACAGCCTTATAGCCAAGTCCACGAACCGTGACAATATCGAATGACTCACAGCTTCCGTAACGCTCTCTCAGCCTTTTAACGTGAACGTCAACAGTACGCTCGTCAACGTCCTTATCCATGCCCCAAAGCTCGTCAAGGAGCTGGCGGCGTGTGAATATCTTGTCAGGGTAGCTGAGCAGTTTAAAAAGCAGTTTGAACTCCATTTGCGGTATAGTTTCCGCCGCTCCGCCGTCAACCGCCACGCTCATAGCGTCATAATCAAGCACGCAGTTTCCCACAGTAAGAGAATGTTCCGACGCCATTTTTGAACGCCTTAAAAGCGCACCCACACGGAGTATCATCTCATTTATATCAATAGGCTTTACCATATAATCGTCTGTGCCGGCAGAAAAGCCCTCCTGCTTGTCCTCGAAGGTCTCCTTTGCGGTGACCATAAGTATAGGCAGGTTGAAATCAGCCTTTCTGAGCTGTCTTGTAAGCTCGTAGCCGTCCATATTCGGCATCATTATATCCGAAATTATAAGGTCTATATTCGTTTTTTCAAGAACGTCCAAAGCCTCCAGACCGTCATTTGCAAGAAAAGTCACATAGCCATGCTGTTTAAGTGCGGCAGACATGAGCTTTCTAAGGCTTGCGTCGTCCTCCACCACAAGTATCTGAAACATAAAATATCCTCCCTCGTAAAAAAAAATTCCCCAATAATGACATTATAGCTTATAATTGTGAACTGGTGATTAACATTTATTTTTTTCAAAAAACTCTCCGAAATCCCCTGAAAATTCATATTCGGTTCACACAGAACTGGTATTATATAATCACAGCAGAAGAAACAAAAAAAGCTTTGGTAATTGGTAAAACTTAAAGTCAGTTTTTGTCTTCTTTCCCTCTGCGATTCCCCAAGTCGCTGATACATTTCCTCGTCTTTAGGTTTTACCAAATACCAAAGAATCCCTTTCATAATTCTATAAAAAATTAATGCTCATTTCAGCCGATGGAAGTGGGTATTAATTTTTTTGCTCTTTTAAGACAAGATACGACAAAAAAAACGCAGAAGCCATATAAAATGACCTCTGCGGATATTTTTTTGCCTTTATTAGCCGTTAGCTACAAAGCTTTTCACGAAGCTCAGCCGCCTTTCCAAGAAGCGCACAGATGTAGCTGTCCACATCAGGCTTTGCAAATCCACCAAGCGCTGAGCCTTTAAGCTTTCGCTGACCTGTTTCTCCGGGGATAACAAAGTTATCACCGTTCTTTTTCTTTTCGATAGCCGACTCCAGCATATAGATCTCGCTGGTTATGGTGTCGATATATTTTAATGTATCAAGCTTATCATAGCCGCCAAAAAAACACGTTTTCAGACTATCCATTATTCTTCCCCCTGCCTTACTGCTGTTTTGCACAGCAATTGTTATCAAAGCCTACAATCTTTATTTGATTTAATTATATCACAAATACTTAGCTTTGTCAATAGGTTTGAAAATGAATGTTCACAGTTAAGTAATTTTATATGAATTTTCGTGGCGTTTTATGTTGAATCATTATAGATATAAAAAAACGCAGCCTTTGCAGACTGCGTTTTTACGTTATATAAGTCTTTTGATTATAGTGATGTTGTTGTATCTTGAAAAATACTCAACATTTGAAATAACGATACCAGTGGCAGTGTTCTGGGCGTGTACCATTTTGCCGTCGCCGATATAGATAGCAACGTGGTAAATGCTCGAGATCGACGCTCCGCCAAAGAAGATAACGTCGCCCTTCTTCATGTTGTTATATGAAACTGTAGTGCCGTATAAAGCCTGCGAAGCCGCATAGTGCGGAAGATTTATTCCCACCTGTGCGAACGAGAGCATCACAAGACCCGAACAATCCGTTGCACCAAACTGTGAACCGCCCCATACATACGCTCCGCCCACCATGCTTTTGGCATATGAAACAACAGTGTCTATTTTAGAACTGCTTGAATAATCAGGCTTAGGTGCAGGCGCTGCTGTTGTTGTGGTAGTGGTCTTTTTGCTTGTTTCAGGCTTTGGCTTAGCTGTTTCCTGCGGAGTTGTGGTAGTCTGAGCCGTAGTTTCGTCAGGCTTTTCCGTCTGAGCCGGCTTCTTCGTGGTAGTGGTCTTTTCACCGCTGTTGCCACTCTTTTTGGTGGTGGTAGTCTTTTTCTTGGTGGTGGTCGTAGTCGTGGTGGTATTCGCCTTTGAGGACACCTCCGCATACTTATTGTCCACCTGCTGTGACTTATTTTCAAGGTCGCTCTTATCGTTCTTTATCTGCTCGATAAGCTTGCCCGACTCCTGCTCCATTTTCAGAAGCTCCGCCTGCTCGCCCACCAAAGTTTTCTGCTCCTTGGCATATTCCTCAGCCTTTGCTTTGAGCTGTTTTATCTGCTCATCAAGCTCCGCCTTGGTCTTTTCAAGCTTTTTATACTGATCCAAAAGCTCGTTAAGCTCGTCATTATCGTGCTTTGCAACTCTCGTCACAAGCTCTATCCTCATAAGAATGTCATAAAAATCAGATGAATTTATCAGCACGTTTGTGTACGAATCTGCTCCTCCTGCAACATACATTGCACGAATACGCTCCATAAAATCGTCCTTGCCCTCGTTTATTGCAGTTTCCTGCAAGTCAAGGCTGTGCTGAGTGTCAAGCTGTTTGCCGTCAAGCTCTGCCATTTGATCTTCAAGCTCAGAGGAATATTTCTCTGAATTTGCTATTTTTTTCTGTATGGACTTATATTTTTTCTTTATAGCCTCAAGGTTGTCCTGCTCGTCGGCAAGCTTTTTGTCAGCGTCAGCTATCTGCTTATCAAGCTCCTGCTGTTGCTTTTTTAGTTCTTCAAGCTGACTGCTGTATGTATCGTTATCCGCCAAAGCGATATCACTTACGCTTCCGTCAGAAAAACCAAAGGCGGCAAAAGCTATGCACAGAGCCATACAGCCTGCGGCTATTCTTTTCATGGGGTAAATTTTTTTCATAATATCAGTTCTCCAAAATATAAGCGTATTATATATTTCTCACGCTGTAACGTTTATGTAGTCCCTTTTATTATAACGCAAAACCCCGTTCTTGTCAAGAAACCAACCGCTAAAAGCCGTATTTTCGGCATTTTAAGACAATTCGCCGCACATATTTTGTGCGTTATTGCACCTATTCTCCTCCGAACATCTCACCCAAGGTCTTTCCTATAAGCTCGCCTGTATACTGTGCCTGAGCGATAGAATTGCCGTGGCTTCCCACCTCTATAAGAAGCGAGCCGGTGGTCAAGTCCTGATTATAGTGGCGATAGTCAAACAGAATAGGACGTGTAAGCCCCTGCCAATCGCTCTCCAAAGCCGACTGCAAGGCACAGGCAAAGTGAAAATTCTTCATATAGTCAGGCATACCCATAGTGCCGTCATCACACCCTGATATTATCATAAGCTGAGCCGCTTCCCTGCCCTCTATCTCCGCCACAGGTGCAAGCCTTGTGCCGTCCTCACGCTCTATGCCGTCACGGTGAACGTCAAGACATACCTTTATAGAGGGGTACTCCTCCAATATCTGCTTTACCGCCATTCGGCTTGAATCGTAAGAGCCGTCATAGCTGGGATAATCATGCACAAGTGTATCGTGGATATACGCAACGCCTGCTTTGTCAAGCTGTTCGCATATCTTGTCCCCTACCGACAGCATATTCATTTCAGGGTCGGTGGTCTTACAGGAAAAGGAGCTGTCATAGTGGTCTTTGTCTGTGGGCTCAAAGCTTTCCGTGGCGTGGGTGTGATAAATAAGTATCTGCGGCTCAGAGGAATTTCCGTCTATTTGAAAATCATATGGCTTTGAGCTTTCCTCATAAAGCTCATCATTTGAAAGGTCAGTGCAGTTCCTCACCTGACCGCCGCCGTCAAGGTCGAAATACTGCTCGCCGTCATATCTGCCGTAGGTGTATTTTTCTATAACACCGTCATTTCCCTCCATGCTTGCAGGATATGGTATCTTGTCCGTCACGTCCTGAGCAGGCAAAGGACTTGGCACTTCTGCGCTTACAGAGGGCGTTTGCTTCTCCTGTGGCGCCATATCCATATCCCATATACTGTGCTTTGACACCACTGCCGCTTCAAGTTTACTTGGATATGCGGTCTGCACAGCTGCTTTGCTATCATCATCAGCGGAAAAATAAGGCTTGTATTCTCCCATAGCCACCCCTGCCGCCACAGCCGCCACCCTGCCAAACCTGCTTGCAGATCTTGCATAAAGCCATATCCCCGTGGGCATAACGAACGCCACAATTATAACTGCAACACAACGCAGGCAGACTTTCTTTATATCCAATGCTGTCACTCCCATATACATCTTAGTATTATAATGTATATGCAGGACGAGCCGTCATATTACCTGCCCAGCTTCACCTTAACAGGCTTGCCCACTGTCATAGAGTCATGGGTCACGTTGCAGTCATAGCATAGTATCTTCACGCCCTTTCGGGAAGCTTTCTCCAAAGCCTCTCCAAACTCAGGGTGAGTGTCATAATTTGGAGTGAAATATTTCACATCGCTCATCTGAACGAGTATCATTATATAAGACTCATACCCCTCATCAAGGCAGTGAGAAAGCTCATCTATATGCTTCACCCCACGGAGGGTAGGAGCGTCAGGAAAAAGCACAACGCCGTCTTTCTCCAGCGTACAGCCCTTTACCTCCATGAAGATCTTCCTATCCTGCGACTCTAAGTAAAAATCAAAGCGTGAATTGCCGTATTTCTTTTCGGGATAGACCGAGAAGCCCTCGCCAAAAGGCATTTTTTCTCTCAGCCACTCCCCTACCGCCTTATTCGGGGCTTGGCTGTCCATGTTTATGAGCCTGTCACCTTTTTCCACTGCAACAAGGTCAAAAGCGGTCTTTCTCGATTCGCTGTCTGAATGTTCAAGCCAAACAGTACACCCCTCGATCAAAAGCTCTTTGCATCTGCCCGTATTTTTCACATGGCAGACCTCGGCTTTGCCGTCTATCTCAACGTTGGCGATAAACCGGTTCGGTCTTGACAGAAATTTGCCCTTATGTATATTATCGTATCTCATAATTCGCTCCTTTTATTCTTACTATTCACATTATACCACAAATATGTTTGATTATAAATACCTAAATCAAGCATTCTTAGCTTTGTTGATTTGTGGTTCGATACGAAAAGGGAAAAATATTTCACAAAATCTATTGACGTTATTTGTGAAATATGTTATAGTTTTGAGTATAGGTTATATAACAATAATAATTTATTAAAATTTTAGAAAGAGGTATTTATAATGAAAAAAATAACTGCACTTCTCGTTTCACTTATAATGTCATGCGCAGTAATGGCAGGCTGTTCTGACAGCAGTTCTTCAAGCTCATCAAAAGCAGACAGCACATCAAAGGCAGAAACAAGCACAGCCGCTGACGAGTCAACTGCTTCAGAAGCAGGCACAGCCACAGATCTCGAGGATACTCTCACAGCGCAGTATACAAAGAAGATTCAGGGCGAGAGCCTTGCTATCGACATGACAGTGGCAAGCGAATATGACAATTCATCAGCTGTTGTTGAGATAGCAGGCGGCAATATGCACATGAAAATGAACTTTATGGGCGTGGATATGGATATCTATAGTATCGACGGAGTTATGTACACACTTGACAGCGAGTCAAAAACGTATTACACTGTTGATATGGAAGAATCTATCGACGACTTCAAGAGCGAAATGGGCTACGGCATTAACGACAGCTACAAGTTCATAAGCTCTGAAACAACTGACGACGGTCTTATCTGCGAAACTTTTGAAAGCACAGAAGATCCTGATATGGAGCTTGAATCAGGCGTAACTCTCGACACAAGCGATTCTGACGATTATTCTTTCACAACAACATTCAAGTATTACTTCAATGCTGACACAAAGGATCTTGTTAAGATAGAAACTATCTCTGACGGCTCAACGACTACTGTTACAGTAAACTCATTCACAACTGAAAACGTTGAGGTCAAGCTCCCTGACGATTTTGACAGTTGGACAGAGCAGTCTTTCGATATGAGCACTGACGATATCCCTTATGACGCTGAACTCGATGTTGAGTCAGGCGCTGAGTCAGCCGAGTAATTCTTGTCATTTTTCGGAGGCAAAATATTATGAACAAGAAAATGGTAACTATTATTGCAGCTTTGGCAATGTGTACAGCAATGGCAGGCTGCACTGGGAACGATACTGCAAGCTCTTCAAAGGCTGAAACAACTACTACAACAACGGCTGCCGCAGAGTCTGCCGCTCCTGCTGAAAGCACAGCTGACAGCAACGCTGACAGCACTTCCGCAAATGTAGGCACAACGGATTATGACGTTGATGGTGATTTCAGAGCTTTCGAGCAGATGAAAGACAAGTATGAGGGCAACTATCTTGCGAACCTTACAGGTCAGATGTCAAACAAAGGCACAAAGTATACTATCTGCATAAAGGACGGCAAGGCTTATCAGGCACTCACAGTTCAGGGCATGAAGTCATACACAGTTTGCCCTGGCGACGGAAAGCTTTACAACGTTTCAGAAGGCACGACTACCTACAGCATTGAGGACGACGACGGAAATCAGTGGAAGTCAGCCGACATTCTTTTCGGCGCGACCCTCGATTTTGACCACGCATATATTGACACAACAACAAACGTTGTTCACGAGTATTATAACCTCGACAGCAGTGTCTCAGGCGGTGAGGGTCAGATAGTTTACGGCTTTGACGGCGCTACATATGACCTTAAGCAGGTAGTTCTGCTCCCAGAGGGTGCTGACGAATCAAGTGCAGTTTACTTCACTGTAGATTCCATTGGCGAAGCAGACGACAGCCTGCTTGCTGTTCCTGATCTTTCTGCTTATACAAAAGAATAATTTTATCTGATCTTTTTCCAACATCGGGCGGACAGACCACTGCGGTCTGCCCGCTTTTTTGCATTTTCAGCAAAGTGTTGTGCAATATGACGGAAAAGAAATTCAAATATTTTTAAAATTTGTGAGAAAAATAGTCTTAAACCCCTTGACAAAATCGTCAAAAGGGTATAAACTATACTTAGCACTCGAGAAGAAAGAGTGCTAACACTTAAATACAATAAGTGCTAACAAGAAGAACGGGTGGTGAGCAAATGGACGACCGCAAGCTGAAAATACTTTCAGCGGTAGTCAATGAATATATCGTAACAGGCGAGCCTGTAGGCTCAAAGGCGATAATGGCTCACGTCAAAGCGTCCTCAGCGACCATAAGAAATGAAATGGCAGAGCTTGAGAAGCAAGGCTATCTCGAACAGCCACACACCTCCGCAGGCAGAATACCAACATATAAGGGCTACAGGCTTTATGTTGACCAGCTCATGGAGCAAAACCAGCTTACAGCAAATGAAAAGAAGATGCTGGATTCAATGATACCGCAGGAATATGTCACAGAGGAAGACCTTGTGAACAAGGCTTCAATGGCATTGGCGGATCTTACGAAATGTGCGGCGGTGGTCGCAAACGCAACGCCAAAGTTCTCGCTTATCTCAAAGGTAGAGGTAATACCTACAGGAAAGAGAATGTACGTTATTTTGATGATAACGTCCAACGGCTCTATTAAGAATAAGGTTTGCCGATTGGAGTTCGACCTCAGTCAGGATCAGCTTGAGTTTTTTGATAACTTCGTAAAGGAAAATCTCAACGGCGTGCCTATTGACAGTCTTTCGGACGCTTATCTTGAAAAGCTCACAGAAGCAATGGGAACGTACATGATGACCCTTTCACCGCTTGTTTCCGAGATCATGAAGATGACAAAGGAAATGAGCAGCGTGTCTATCAAAGGTCAGAGTAATCTTCTCACCTGCAAGGACTTCAACCAGAATGAGATAATAAGCTTTCTCGATAATCAGAAGGAGCTTAAAGGATTTATTGACGAAACGTTCTCAGGGCTTCACGTTATGTTCTCCCCTGAGCGTGACGGGTTTGTTATCCACAACTCCTCTATTATAACAGCTCCGTTCTCAAAGGACGGCAAAACAGCAGGTGCGCTGGGGCTTATAGGTCCTATGAGGCTCGACTATGCGAAGTTTATCCCATATCTCGAGTATTTCACAGGAAAGATATCTGAAATGATATCCGAAAAGCCACAAGAGCAAAACAAAGAAAATGACGAAAACGAATAAAAAGAAAGGCAGGCGGCGTAAATTGAGTAAGGAAACTGAAAAGGACACCGAGCTTGAAAAAGAGGAAAACACCTCTGCTGAAAGCGAAGAAGTGAAAGAGGCGGCGGATACCGCAGAAAATGCCACTGAGGATACAGAGAAAAAGGCGGAGGAGAGCGAAACAGAAAAGCTGAAAAAAGAGCTTGCCGAAGCAAATGACAAGTATCTCAGACTTATGGCTGAGTATGATAATTTCAGAAAAAGAAGCGCAAAGGAAAGACTGGAGCTTACAGACACAGCAAAGGGAAATGTGATAAACGGCTTCCTGCCGGTGTTTGACAACTTTGAAAGAGCGTTAGGCACAGAAACTCAGGACGCAGTTTATAAACAGGGTGTTGAAATGATCTTCAATCAGTTCAGCGACGCTCTGAAAAAGCTCAACGTTGAGGTCATGGAGCTTGCGGGCAAGGAATTTGACCCGAACGTTGCAACAGCGGTCAGCACAGTTGACGACCCTGACCTGGGTGAAAATATTGTGGCGCAGGTGCTTCAAAACGGCTACACCATAGGCGGCAAGGTTATAAGACACGCAATGGTAATAGTAGCAAACCCATAAACAAAGACATCGGGACTAAAGGTCTTGATATAAATTAAGTAAATTTTGAAAGGACTTGATCTTATGAGCAAAATCATCGGTATAGATTTAGGTACAACAAACTCTTGTGTAGCAGTTATGGAGGGCGGCGAAGCCGTTGTTATCCCTAACAGCGAGGGTGCAAGAACAACTCCGTCAGTAGTTGGCGTTTCAAAGAACGGCGACAGACTTATCGGTCAGGTAGCAAAAAGACAGGCTGTTACAAACTATGACAACACTGTAATTTCTATCAAAAGACATATGGGCTCTGACTACAAGGCTCACATGGGCGGCAAGGATTACACTCCACAGGAAATTTCAGCTATGATACTCCAGAAGCTGAAAGCTGACGCAGAAGCTTATCTGGGTGAAAAGGTAACAGAAGCTGTTATCACAGTTCCTGCTTACTTCACAGACGCACAAAGACAGGCTACTAAGGACGCAGGTCAGATCGCAGGTCTGACAGTTAAGAGAATCATCAATGAGCCAACAGCCGCTGCACTTTCTTACGGTATTGATAAGGAAGAGGATCAGAAGGTAATGGTATACGACCTTGGCGGCGGTACATTCGATGTATCTATCATCGAAATGGGCGACGGCGTTACAGAAGTTCTTGCTACAGCCGGTAACAACCACCTGGGCGGCGACGACTTCGACCAGAGAATTATCGACTGGATGATCGCAGAGTTCAAGAAGACTGAGGGCGTTGACCTCTCAGGTGATAAAATGGCAATGCAGAGACTCAAGGAAGCTGCTGAAAAGGCTAAGATAGAGCTTTCTTCTACTGCTTCATCAACTATCTCTCTCCCATTCATCACAGCAGACGCTACAGGTCCAAAGCATCTTGAAATGACACTTACACAGGCTAAGTTCAACGAAATGACAGCAGACCTTGTTGAGTCAACAATGGGACCAGTTCGTCAGGCACTTTCAGACTCTGGTCTGTCAGCTAACGATCTCCAGAAGGTTCTTATGGTCGGCGGTTCTTCAAGAATACCAGCCGTTCAGGAAGCTGTTAAGAAATTCCTTGGCAAAGAGCCATTCAAGGGCATCAACCCAGATGAGTGCGTAGCACTTGGCGCTGCATATCAGGGCGGCGTACTTGCAGGCGACGTTAAGGACGGTCTGCTCCTCCTCGATGTAACTCCACTGTCACTTGGTCTTGAAACAATGGGCGGTATCTGCACAAAGATCATCGAGAGAAACACCACTATACCTACAAAGAAGTCACAGATATTCTCAACTGCCGCTGATAATCAGTCAGCCGTTGATATCAACGTACTTCAGGGTGAGCGTGAGTTCGCTAAGGACAACAAACAGCTCGGTATGTTCAGACTTGACGGAATCGCTCCTGCTCCAAGAGGTGTTCCACAGATCGAGGTAACATTCGATATCGACGCTAACGGTATCGTACACGTTTCCGCTAAGGATCTTGGCACAGGCAAGGAGCAGAACATCACTATCACTTCTTCAACAAATATGTCTAAGGACGATATAGATAAGGCTGTCAAGGAAGCTGAGGCATTCGCAGCAGAGGACGCTAAGAAGAAAGAGGACGTTGACGCTAGAAACGCTGCTGACCAGCTTTGTTTCCAGGCTGAAAAGTCACTGGGCGAGTTCGGCGACAAGGTAGACGCTGCTGACAAGTCAGCTTGTCAGGCTAAGATAGACGCTCTTAAGGAAGCCCTCAAGGGTACTGATATCGAGGTTATCAAGGCTAAGCACAAGGAGCTTGAGGAAACATTCCAGGGCGTTGCAACTAAGGTATATCAGCAGGCTGCACAGGCACAGCAGGCAGCAGGCGGTGCCGCAGGCTTTGACCCTAACAACAGGGGCGGAGCAAATGGCGGCAGCAACGGCGGCGCTTCGAACAACGGTGGCGACGACGTTATAGACGCTGAATTTACTGACGCAGAATAAATCATAACGGCTGCCTCTGCTCCGATTTTTCGAGCAGGGGCTATTGCCGTATTAAAAGGCTGTGTGAAAAGCGTGAAGGGACTATACTTACAAAAAGGAGGCAAGCCCATGCCCCAAGACTTTCACGATCTGCAGCTTACAGAGCATGGGCGTTTATATGGCTGAAAAAAGAGATTACTATGAAGTGCTTGGCGTTTCTAAAACTGCCACAGACGATGAATTAAAAAAGGCATTCCGTAAGCTTGCAAAGCAGTATCACCCTGACCTTCACCCCGGCGACAAAGAGTGCGAGGAGAAGTTCAAGGAAGTAAATGAAGCTTATGAAGTGCTTTCAGATAAAGATAAAAGAGCAAGATATGACCAGTTCGGTCACGCAGGCGTAGACCCGAACTACGGTGCAGGCGGTGGAGCAGGTGCAGGAGGCTTCGGCGGATTTGGCGATATGGGCGATATTTTCGATTCCATTTTCGGTGGATTTGGCGGAGGCTTTGGTGGCGGACGTTCTGCTAACCCTAACGCACCAAGACGTGGCGAGGATATAAGAGCAAACGTTGTTCTTGACTTCATGGAAGCCTGCAAGGGCAAGACCGTGAAAATTCGCATAAACAGAGCCGAAAAATGTCCTGACTGTCACGGCACAGGTGCAGCCGCAGGTTCTTCGCCTAAGACCTGTCCTGACTGCCACGGCACTGGTACAGTAAGGATAACACAGAGAACGCCTTTCGGAAACATCGCTCAGACCACGACTTGCAGTCGCTGTGGCGGTAAGGGTCAGATAATCGACAACCCTTGCCATACCTGCAACGGTCAAGGCAGAGTAAAGAAGGTATCTGAAAAGGAGATAAACGTTCCTGCTGGCATCGACGATGGTCAGACACTTAGAGTAGGCGGTGAAGGCAACTGCGGTATAAACGGAGGTCCTAACGGCGACCTGCACATCAACATTACAGTTCGACCTGACCCTATTTTCGAGCGTGACGGCTATGACGTGTGGACAGAGATACCGCTTACTTATGCACAGGCTACTCTCGGTGACGAGATAACAGTTCCTACAGTTGACGGCAAGGTAAAATACACAGTGCCAGAGGGTACACAGACAGGCACAGTGTTCCGCCTGAGAGGCAAGGGCATAAAGAAGGTAAACAGAAACGAACACGGCGACCACTACGTTCGTGTAACAGTTGAAGTTCCACGCAATCTGACCAAAGAGCAGAAAGAAAAGCTCCGTGACTACGAAAAGTCCCTCGGTGAAAAGAACTACGCAAAGCGCAAAACATTCTTTGACAAGCTCAAAGACAAATTCAAATAACAGAAAAAGGAGAACGGCACAAAGCTGTTCTCTTTTTTTGTTTGCAATAAAAAAAATGCCGCAGGAAGACCCACGGCAATTATCATCTTATCAAGCCATACCTGTGTGCTTTTTGATAGCCGCAAAGGACTCCGCACTGATAACGTGTTCCATACGGCAAGCGTCCTCTACTGCAACTTTCTCGTCAACACCAAGCTTTATGAGCCACTGTGAAAGCAACGTATGACGCTCATACATTTTCTCGGCTATCTCCAAGCCCTTGTCTGTCAAACGAATATAACCGTCCTTGTCGACAGTTATATAGCCGTTCTCACGGAGATTTTTCATTGCCACACTTACGCTCGGCTTTGAAAACTCAAGTTCGTTTACTATATCTATGCTTCTTACCTCGCCTTTGCCCTTGCGCTGGCTGAGAATAAGTATCGTTTCGAGATAATTTTCAGCTGATTCTCTTATCTGCATTATAACGTCCCTCCCTAGAACAAGTTTGTCATCAGGTCATTACGACTATTATATCACATTTCAAACCGCATTTCAAGTGCAAGCACGCTTTTTCAGCGATTTTGATAAACTTTACATCAATGAATTGTGTTGATATACAAAGGCACTGCTCACAACAAGCAGTGCCTTTAAAGCTGTCTGTTATTTACTGTATACCGCACTCCTCATAGTCTTTCCACTTTTCGGCATGCTCCTTATCCTCAAAATATTTGTATACAAAAAGCGCAGTTGACGCAACAACAAGTATCATCGCACCCATTAAAGTCCAGAACGACTTTTTTCTTGAATAGTTTGACATAACAAAACTTCCTTTCTTTCGCAATAGCATACAAAAACTTGCGGCTATCGCTCATAGCTTTGTTATAATTATACTACACAATGCTCTTTCTGTCAATTATTTTCACAGGATTTTCAGATATATTTTTCCGAGTAAAAGTGCAGAAATTCCTCAAGGCAAAGCCCGCCTGCGGCAATGATACGAGCGGCTTCAACGCCCACATAACGATAATGCCACGGCTCAAAATCAATGCCGGTCATCTGCTCTTTAAGGCGAGGATAACGAAGGATAAAGCCGAAATCTGCGGCATTTGCACAAAGCCACCGAGATTCAGGCGTCTTGTAAAAATCGTCGCTCACATCATTGTCACCCTCTCTGCCGAGATCCACAGCAAGCCCGGTGTTGTGTTCGCTTGACCCGGGGAGAGCGAGAGTTCTGCCCACCTTTTCCACAGCCTTTTCATAACTCAGACCGCCCCACATTTCGTGAGATACTTCACGCTCCCAAAGCATCTGCTGATATTCAAAAGAGCGATAGGCGGAAATAATTTTCAGCTTTATGCCGTCAGCTTCCGCCTTTTTGAGCAGAAGCCTGAGCCTGTTTCCTGCCTGAGCTTCCATAAACTTGCCGTTCACCTCTGTCAACTCCACACGATCGTAAAATCCCATATCTATGGGATTGAATTTATCCACAAGCATAAGATAATCCATATACTGACCTCCTTGTCCTGATGGGGAGAAATGTTTTAACTTAGTATATGCAGATGTGTGTGGAGAGTATACACGGCGAAGCTAAATGAGGAGTGAGGAGTGAGGAATTAGCATAGCTGACCAAAGTTGTGCACAAGCACCAAGCGTAGCGATTTTGCGGCACAACAAACCTGCCAGAATAATCTGTAGGGGCGAACATCGTTCGCCCGTTCTCAGAACTTGTAAAAATTTCGAAATTGTAGGGGCTTGGCTCAATTTCGGTTTCACCGAAATGCGACAGCCCGATATTTCTCGCCTGTTGAATTGTTGATTAATATCACACTATGTCACCCGAAATAATTTGGCATCAAGGATATGGCAACCACGGCATCGCTCCCCTACACATTTCAAAAAGCGGTGCAAAATTACATCATATCACAAATTGCAGCGTAAAATGCCCGTCACGGCGAGTGACCTATATCCAGCAACCGTCAACTCTGACGACCTGCCCGTGAATGTAATCTGCTCCCTCTCCACTGAGAAAACGCACAACATTCGCCACATCTCTCGGCTTGCCTATCCTGCCTGCCGGTATGTCATCAACTATCACACGAACATCTTCCTCCGTCAGCTCGCCGTTCATTTTCGTGTCTATCATTCCGCATGATACGCAGTTCACCCTTATACCGCTTATGGCAACTTCCCTCGCCAACGCCTTCGTAAATCCTATAAGCCCAGCCTTTGCCGCCGAGTATGCAACCTCGCAGGAAGCTCCCTTTTCGCCCCATACAGAGGTTATATTTATCACATTTCCACTGTGTTCCCTTATCATCTCAGGAAGCACCGCCCTGCTCATACGCATTGCGCCAAGCAGATTCACGTTCATCATCTCGCATAGCTTCTCGTCAGTCATGTCAGTGAAAAGCTCTATATCCGCTGTGCCTGCGTTGTTTACAAGAAGCGTAACAAAGCCCAAACTGTCCCTGACTTCCGCCACGCATTTATCTATACTGTCCTTGTCGCCAATGTCGCAGTAAAAAACCTCTGCACATAAGCCACGCTCTTTAAGCTCAGATACCAAAGCTTCCGCCGCAGCCCTGCCATTCTTGTAGCATACAGCCACCTGCCAGCCGTCCTCAGCAAGCGCCCTGCATATCTCCGAGCCTATCCCACCAGAGCCACCTGTTACCAATGCTGTCTTTTTCATAAAAATACCCCCACAGATTATGATATACTGTAATTATATCACACCTGCGGAGGTTTTTCAACGGCTACTTTTCGTTCTCGTCTACCCATTTTCTCGCCCAGCCTGCATTCTGCTCCTGATGATTGTATACTCTGCCGTTTGGCGCAGTGTAATTGTCCGTCACAACATATTCCTGTCCTGCCGAGATAACGTCATGGGGCTTGTATACCTTTGTGCCGTCTGAAGCCTGCGGAAAACGGCTCTTGTCACGCTTTTTCATGGCTATCACTCTCCTTTTTATGTTATTATCCTGCCCGAAGCTTTTGTGATTATCAGATGAAAAATCTGCATAATGGTTGAAAATATCACGATAACGTGGTATAATCATCTTATACTATTTTTATCGGGAGTATTAAAATGGAAAAATACAACAAACAAAAAGCCATACTCACTGCACTGCTGAAATGGGTTGAAACAGAGTTCTTCGGAATTTTCGTATTTCTCTTTTTTATCGCAGTTGCAAAGCCTTTCGGTGCATTGGCAAATATAATTTTCGGTCTTACAGGACTTCTCACAGTGGTCTGCCTTATGGCTGACTTTGGTCTGAAACAGGGAGAGGAAGCCAGAAATAAGGTCACATTCCACGGTGAAAAGGATTGCCCTAACTATGGCTTCACACTTGGTCTTATTGCAAGCATACCATGCTACATAACAATGATACTGCTGATGATATCAAAATTCAGCGGTTCGTTCAACTTCATGCCTGCCTATAAGCTTCTCGACGCCTGCTTCTATCCTCTTATAGATTGGGCTGCCCACTCTGCCGACGTGAAAGATATGTCCCCATTTGTTTTCATCATGACCGCCATATTCCCACTACTCTATCCATTTGCCACATGGATAGGCTTCAAAATATCCTACAAGCAGATAGACGTAAAAGAGCGTGTGGTCTACAAGCACAAATAAAATCAAGCCTGCCGTATCAGTCCGATACGACAGGCTTTTATCTTTTTATCGAAAAAACTCAGTTCTCCACTACACATTAAACTATTTCATTACTGAAAATCTATCTCTATATCTTTTAGCGTCACATAGTTTACTCCATTGCAGTTTTTATCGCTTGCAGTGTTTGCGATAAGCGTTATCTTTGCCGTGCCTTTCACATAGTCGGCACCAATATCCGTCTTGTAGTCATACGTGTAGCTCTCTCCGGCTTTGAGCAAAGTGTTCATGGTGTTTCTGTCGCCATTTTCGCCATAGCTCGTGGAATTGCCCTTACTGTCCTCTGTGGTGATATACTGGTCAGTCGTGAAGTCAAGCGCCATGTCCTTGTCCCAGTTGTTTGTGTAGGTAATATGGCTTATGAACTCGCCTCCGCTTACCTCATAGGAGTATTTCGCCGTGAGACTGCCGTCCTTTGTTGTAAAGGTATTGTCCCCAACGTCCTCAAAATAGTCGATATATCCAATATCAACTTCGTCAGCCATATCAGAATCGTCCTTGGCGACAGAAGTCACTGCTTTCTCACTAGGGTCAACATCGCCAGCGACCTCAGCGTTTTTCTTTACGTCAGTGTATTCGCAGTTCTCATTGAGCCAGTTTTCAAGCTTTTCTGCCTTTTCACCGCCTATATCAAATTTTAATACATCTCCTGCAAAAAGCTGAACATACAGATCTCCGTTAGCAGTAAAATAAGCCGTACCGTTGACGTCAAGTCTTTCTACATAGAAGCTTATTGTTATTCCGCCCTCAATGTAATATTCATCATCATTTGTTACCGACAAATTAATATCAGGGTCGCTCTCATAAGCGTCTCCCTCATAGACCGCATTGTATGAACCATTATCGTCCTTTAACAGGTCAAGCAGCTTTGAGAGGTCGATATTAGTATACTTTCTGAGCCTGCCCATTCCTGCGTCATTGTAAGCATAGTCCACACGAGCCGTTTTTTCAAGACTTACGTCATTTATAATGTCATCAAGGGTCATATCGGCTTTGTAATCAGGTGAGTATTCCCAATCGTCATACCACGCCACAGAGCCGTCATCAAAGACCACTGCCAGATAAACGCTTGGTGACAAGTCCTTTATTGAATAAATATCCGCTTTTGTTGTTTCCTTTTGGTTTGTCTCATAATTTTCCGTTTCAAGGGTCATGGTGGTGAGCTTGCTGTCAAGAAAAGACTTATCCACAGGTCCCATTGAAACATATTTCACATCGTTATATTCAAAGGTCTCATACTTGCCGTTCATTGCATATTCGTTCCAAGGAACTTTACACGCCAGTGTGTCTTCCTCGCCGCTCGCCTGCTGACCTGCGCCCACTTTTATATCTTTGTCCGACCTGCCTGCAAACATCATAACGCCCGTCACAGTAGCGATAACTCCGCAAGCCGCCACAGCCACCCACTTTTTCCACACTGTTTTTATCTTTACTCCGCTTCCGCTCTGCTGACATTCTTCTATATAATGTTCGTCAACGTTTTCCAAAGCCTTGAAAATATCCTCTCCTGTTGTTTTCATAAAAGAACTCCCTCCTTTTCAAGCAAAGCCTTTAACTTATTTCTGCTTCTGAAAAGGCTCGCCTTAACTGTGTTCAAGTTCATAGCATACTTTTTTGATATCTCTTTTATAGGCACTGCAAACCAATATCGCTGGAGAAATATATTTCTGTCTCTCTCCTGCAACTCACCAAGAAATTCGTTTATAAGCCCCTCCAGGTGTATCCCGTCGCAAAGGCTCTCGGTGGTGTCTTTGTCGGGTATGCACTCGTCAAGCTCCTCCAAGACTGCCGCTATCTCACCTTTTCCACGCTTTGCGGCCTTTGACGCACGATATCTGTCAAATGCGATATTTCTTGTTATCCGCCCGAAAAATGCCGACAGCATTCTGGGTTTCTGTGGCGGAATGGAGTTCCATGCCCTGAGCCAAGTTTCATTCACGCACTCCTCCGTGTCCTCCCTGACTCCAAGAATATTGTAGCCCACAGAATAACAGTATCCGCCGTATTTCATATCCGATTGTGAAATAGCCTGCTGATCTCTGCTTTCATAAAGCTCAATTATCCTGCTGTCCTCCATTTTTCCGCCCCCTTACATTTAAGCAACACCTCACAAGACACGCCTAACTTCATTGAAAGTCCTTTCATCTATAATGACGAGATATCCGCCAAAAGGTTTTATGAAAACATAAAATAATTATAACATATGATAAAGAATTATGCAACACAAAAACGACGTCCCACATCACTATGGAAACGCCGTTTATATGAAGAATGATTTTATGACAACTCGTTAAGAAGATCCATATACAATTCGTTGTAATCTGTTCTGTTGTCTTTCAGGAAAGCGATAGCCGCACGAGGGTGGCGGTTGAGCGCACCTGTGAGCATATAAGGCACGTCATATCCCCACTGTGAACCCTTTGCCCTCTCCTCAGCAACGTACTTTTCAACAAATTTCAGTGTAGGAGTAAGCTTGTAGTTAGGATTTCTCAGGAAGCTGAGCATCTGCTCCATAAAGCAGTTTCCTGCACCTCTGCCCATTCCGCTCATTGTAGCGTCCGCAAAGCTTGCGCCGTGAGAAATGCTCTCGATAGTGTTTGCAAAAGCGAGCTGCTGATTGTTGTGCATATGAACGCCCACCTTTTTGCCACTAGCCTCAGCCACCTCGCAATACTGCGCAGTAAGTCTTCTCACCTGCTCTGGGAAAAGTGAGCCGTAGCTGTCAACAAGATAGATAACGTCAACAGGGCTTTTTGCCACAAGGTCAAGAGCCTGTGCGATATCGTCCTCACGGCTCGCAGAAACAGCCATGATGTTGATAGTAGTTTCATAGCCCATATCATGACAGTAGTTTATCATCTCCAGCGCACCAGGCATCTGATGAGTATATGTTGCGATTCTTATCATGTCGATAACGCTCTCGCTCTTTGGCAGGATATCTTTCTTGAAATCACATCTGCCAACGTCAGCCATAACAGAAAGTTTCAGCGGACTGTCATTCTCACCAACGATAGCTCTGATATCCTCCTCATCACAGAACTTCCACTTACCGAACTCCTTAACGTCAAAAAGCTCCTTAGAAGCCTTGTAGCCGAACTCCATGTATTCAACGCCTGATTTTATGTTAGTTTTATAGAGTTCTTTTACAAACTCGTCTGAAAATCCAAAATTATTTACAAGACCTCCGTCACGGATAGTTGCGTCCAGAAGCTTTATATCAGGACGGTATGACATAAGGTCACCTTTCTGATTTATTGTCTTTGCCTGATTTGCCATTGTGATTACTTCCTTTCCCAAAACAGACCCTTACCATGTCTGTATAAATTCATCGCTTTAAAGGTTTTATGCTTTTAAGCTTTTATGTATTAAAGTATAGCACTATTTTTCATCCCTGTCAATAGTCCCAAAGCCCTTTAAACACATTTTTTACATTTTGATAATATTTCCCTCCCTCAAGCCTGAACTTTTGTACATTTCCAACTATCAAAACGACGCAGTATTGTGATAAGTGCTGAAAAATATCCACGCTCCTTGACAAATCAGACTTATAGTTGTATACTCTAAGTGTACTACAACAGATAATACAGTTAGTACAGCAGAACAAATGAAACGAAACAACAAAATCGAAAGGAGGTATTCAAGGTGATAACGCTTGATCTTACAGGAAGAGCACCTATCTACGAACAGATATGCAGCCAGTTCTCAAGCCTTATATCAAAAGGCGTGCTGAAAGAAAACGATAAGCTGCCAAGCTCAAGAATGTTGGCAAAGGAACTGGGTCTGAATCCAAACACAGTCGCCAAAGCCTACAGTAGACTTGAGCATGACGAGATAATCTATTCTGTGGCAGGAAAAGGCTGCTTTGTGGCAAAGCAGAAAGGCTCTATAGAGAAAAAATTGCTGGAAGAATTTAAGCTCCATGCCGCCGCCGCAATGCAGGCAGGCATAAGCCTTGGATCGCTTACCTCCGTCCTTGAAGAACTGGCGGAGGAACAGAAAGAAAGGAGTGACAAAGAATGATAGAAATAAAAGACCTGTCACTTACATTCAAAAACGCAGACGAAGATCACGAGGCACTGAAAGCCGTCACCCTGGATATCCCCGAGGGCTGCATATACGGCTTTGTAGGCTCAAACGGTGCAGGAAAATCCACGCTTTTGCGTGTCATAAGCGGAATATACCGTCCCGACAGCGGAAGCGTCACAATAGACGGAAAAGCCGTCTATGACCAGCCGCAGGCGAAAGAAAACATCTTTTTTGTCAGCGACGAAACTGTGCAGTTTTCAAGGCTGTCAGTAAACGACCTTAAAGGCTTTTTTAAGCTCACCTACCCACGCTTCGATGAAGAGGTCTTTGACGAGCTTGTGACAAAGCTTGACCTGCCACGGAAGAAACCGCTGTCACAGTTTTCAAAGGGCATGAAAAGGCAGGCTATCGTTGCGGCTGCACTTGCCTGCCGAACAAAGTATATCCTCCTTGACGAGGCTTTTGACGGCCTTGACCCTGCCATGCGAAAGCTTATCCGTACAATGATAGTTGACGATATTTTCGACCGTGGTGCGACCCTTGTGGTGTCCTCCCACAACATCACCGAGATAGGCGAGCTTTGCGACAAAGCAATGCTCCTGCACAAAGGCGAGGTCATTTTCGCCAAGGATATCGATGATGTAAGAGAGGGCTTTGAAAAGGTGCAGATAGCCTTGCCTGAGGGCGAGCTTGACCGCTCCGCCATAGAAAACGCAGGCGTCGAAGTCCTGAGCTTCAAGACCTTGGGCAGAGTTTCCACAGTGATAACAAAGGGCGACAAGGCGGATATCACCGCCAAGCTTTCTGCTCTCTCCCCTGCCGTTCTGGAGCTTGTCCCTCTCACACTTGAAGAGATTTTCATTTACGAAATGGAGGTGCGTGGATATGCTGTCAGTGAAGAATAGAATAATAAAGACCTCACGCCGTGACTTCAGAGTAAACAAACTGCTTTTCATCATCACAAACCTTGTGCTGTTCATGAACTTTATAATGCAGATGTCAATGCGAAAGTTTATCACCTACTACAGCGAAAGTGCAACAAACCATTATGAGGGTTCTGACCTTGCATACGTTGGCAATGCGGCGATAGCGATTTGCGGAATATTCACAGTTTTCATACTTTTCCATGAACTTTACAGCAAGCCTCACGCAGACCTTGTGTACTCTCTTCCAAGCAGTTCAAAAGAACGCTTCTTCTCAAAGCTTCTCACCCTGCTGAAACTGCATATCCTGCCGGTCATATTCTGGAACATCATTCAGTTTATCGCCATACTCCTCACAACGGATATCACACTGAACATGTTGGCAAGATATTCCGCCGTATTTATGTTCTTACAGCTTTCCACAAGCCTTTTTGTGATACTTGCGGTGCTTTTGTGCATGATATGCTGCGGCAGGCTTGCAGAAATGCTCTACACAGCGGTGATAATAACAGCCTGCGAGGTTGCTCTCCCTGCTTGCATACACTACTCCACCATTAACCCATACACCGTACAGTATCTATATGACCTGGAAAACTTCTTTAACTACTGCCCTGTATGGAGCGCTCTCCCAGCAAAGCTTATGGACCTCGGCTACTCCACAAATCTCCTGCTTCTTCTTATTGGAAGCACCATTTTCTCAGCACTGCTCATCACACTGCTGTACTTTCTCTACAAAAAACGTGACGGCAAAGACACAGGCAAGCCATTCGTATTCAGCGCCTACCGTGAGATTATCCTTATCCTAGCCGTAGTCACTGTCACGACCTACGTCCTCTCCGACACAAGCAATCTGATACTTCTCCCATCGCTTTTCTTGAGCTATCTCCTTGTGCGGATACTCTCCTCAAACAGAAAGCTCACAATAGTCCGCTTTGTAAAATGGGTAGGCATTTTCGCAGTGTATATGATTGTCATATTCGGCGTGAACATTCTCGCATACTTCTGTGACGGCTTCACAGGCAAGATAAATGGATCAAGACTCAGCGACGCTAACCGTGTGTGTGTAATGAATTCAACAAGCGACGGCGTAACGTTCCACTATCTTTCCGACACACTCTCAAAAGACGAAGCCATGCAGATAATATATATATACAATAAAGCACTTGATACCCGCAAAAAGAGTTTTGCTGACTATATCGACCACTTCAAGCCGCATGAGATTTCGCCAAATTCTGTAGGTGTAGCAATAGATGTTTATACCTCAAAAGATGACCACACTAACCTTGACTTTATCGACGTCTCTTTCGAAGTAACAAATGCCGAAGTGGACAACGTCACAGAGAAGCTTAAATCCCTAAGCTTTGTTGAACCCGAACAGACGTCATATGCCTACTAGAATTATTATATCGGCCACGCAAACCGCTTAAATACGCCACTTGTGTAGGTTCAAACAGCGTTCGCCCGTCGAAGCAACAAACCAACTCCCCTAACTATGTGTAAAAGAACAAACAATAACCCCCTCAGAGCCAAGCTCCGAGGGGGTTTTATCTTTCGGTTCTCTATTAATCCATGACCGCATTAGCAAGCATAAGCTTGATACGGTTCTCCTGATTGACCTTTGTCGCACCCGGGTCATAGTCGATTGCAACTATGTTTGCGTCCGGATAAGCCTGCTTGATAGTTCTTGACATACCCTTTGCAACAATATGGTTAGGCAGACAGCCGAACGGCTGAGTGCAGATTATGTTCTTTGTGCCTGTTTCTGCAAGAGCCGCCATTTCAGCAGTGATGAGCCAGCCCTCGCCCATTTTTACGCCCTGACTAATATACTTATCAGCACACTTTCTAAGGTGTTCAAAATCATGAGGCGGCTGGAAAATGCCCTGCTCGTTGATGACCTTTATCTGCTGCTTCTGGAACTTGTAAAGCACATCATAACCAATGCCGTACATAAGAGTGCGGCTGGTTTTCTTGTCATAAAGCTTCTCGTCATTGATAGCGTCCGACGCACAGTAAAGCACGAAGTCCAACAGTCCAGGCACGTTAGGCTCACAGCCCTCAGACAGCAGAAAATCGTTCAGGTGATTGTTCGCAAGAGGTGAATACTTAACGTATATCTCTCCCACGATACCTACCTTAGGCTTCTTCTCCTTTGTTCTGGGAAGCGCCGCAAAGTCTTTGAGCATAGCATTGTAAATGCTCTTTGTGTGCATATATCTGCTCGGGGTAGCAAACAGCTTTCCAAGCCTGTGCTGCCACCTTGCCAAAAGCTCGTCCGTAGAATTTTTCTCTATCTCGTAAGGCTTGCACTGATTGTACAAAAGCATGAGCATATCACCATAAAGTACCGCATAAATAAGCTTCATTGCAATGGCAAGGGTGATATCTATGGAAGCGTCCTTTTCAAGTCCGCTGAAATTCAGCGACAGAACAGGCACTTCTGGGAACTGCGTTGACAGCGCCTTTCTTATAAGGTGGATATAGTTTGAAGCACGACAGCCGCCGCCCGTCTGCGACATAAGCAGAGCCGTGTGTTCAAGGTCATACTTGCCGCTTTTGAGAGCGTCCATAAACTGTCCGATAACAAGAAGCGCAGGATAGCAAGCGTCATTATGTGTGTTTTTAAGTCCCTCGTCTATAACGTTTCGTGAGCAGTTTTGCAAAAGCTCCATGTTATAGCCGTATTTTTTGTATATCGCCATGATAAGCTTGAAGTGTATAGGAAGCATATCAGGTATAAGTATAGTGTATTCCTCACGTCTTGACTTGTCAAAATAAGACCTTTTTACTCTGTCCGAGCCTGCGTGTTTTATCTCTTTTTCAGCCATTACATTGCCTCCTTGTCCATTTTCTTCTCAGCATTTGCGCTGGCTTCTTTTTCCTCCAGTGCCGCCGCCAAAGACCTGAGTCTTATCTTAGCCGCACCGAGATTCGTTATCTCGTCTATCTTTAGCTGAGTGTAAAGCTTGCCCTTTTCTTCAAGTATAGCTCTCACCTCATCAGTTGTAACAGCGTCGATACCACAGCCGAAGGATACAAGCTGAACGAGCTGCATATCATCATTCTCGCATACATACTCTGCCGCCCTGTAAAGCCTTGAATGATAAGTCCACTGATTAAGTACGTCAAGTGGAGGTGTATCCACCTTCATTGCCACGCTGTCCTCAGTAATAACAGCAAAGCCAAGAGAAGCGATAAGCTTGTGTATGCCGTGGTTTATCTCAGGGTCGATGTGGTAAGGTCTGCCTGCCAGAACGATTATTTTCTGACCCTTCGCCCTTGCCTCAGCGATTATCTCCTGCGCCTTAGCCTCGATATCCCTATGGTATCTCACCTGCTCAGAATAAGCCTTGTTAAGCACTCCAAGCACCTGCTTTGCAGTGATGTTATACTTTGAAAGCGCTCTTGCCATTGCCTTTGCAACGTGCTTTTTGATGTTTATGTCAAGATAAGGCATGATGAAATTATCATCATTCAGCTTGTCATTGTTAGCCTTTAGAAGCTCAGGATAATAAGCAACAACAGGACAGTTATAGTGATTGTCCGACTGACCCTCGTCAGCATTGTAGCTCATGCAAGGATAGAATATAAAGTCCACACCCTTGTCAAGGAGGCTCTCTATATGACCGTGACAAAGCTTTGCAGGATAACATACCGTATCAGACGGAATAGTTTGCTGACCCTTGTAATATGTATCTCTCGTTGACTCCTCAGACAGCACCACCTCAAAGCCAAGGCTTGTGAGCAGTGTTGAGAAAAACGGCATAAGGTCATAATAAGACAGCGCAAGCGGCAGTCCTACCTTTGCAATAGGCTTTGCAGGCTTGTTGTCAGCATAAGAGAGTATCTTGTTATACTTATACTCTATCATGTTTTCCGTTCTGTCGGTTATCTTTATGCCTGCACCCTTTTCACAGCGGTTTCCGGAAGTAAATCTTCTGCCGTCATTAAATCTTATTATAGTAAGGTTACAGTGCGCACCACAGCCACCGCACTGAACGGCTCTTGAATTGTAAGCAAATTCTTCAAGCTGAGCCTTTGTAAGAACGCCTGACTTGCCGTCCCTGCCCTGAGATTTTTCTTTTGCGAAAAGCGCACAGCCGAACGCACCCATAAGTCCCGCAATGGCAGGTCTTATAACGTTTCTGCCAAGCTCCATTTCAAATGACCTGAGCACAGCGTCGTTAAGGAACGTTCCGCCCTGAACGACTATGTTCTTGCCAAGCTCGTCAATAGACTTGGCTCTTATTACCTTGTAAACTGCGTTCTTGATGATAGACGAAGAAAGTCCTGCAGAGATATCCTCAACGGAAGCTCCGTCCTTTTGCGCCTGTTTTACAGATGAGTTCATGAACACTGTACATCTTGAGCCAAGCTCCACAGGTGCTTTTGCAAACAGACCGAGCCTTGCAAACTCTGCAATGTCATATCCCATTGCACCTGCAAAAGTCTGAATGAACGAGCCACAGCCTGATGAACAAGCCTCGTTGAGCATAATGCTGTCGATAGCGTTGTTTTTTATCTTGAAGCACTTTATATCCTGTCCGCCGATGTCGATGATAAAATCAACGTCAGGGCAGAAATAAGCCGCCGCCTTATAGTGCGCAACAGTTTCAACTATACCATAGTCAACGCCCAGACCTGCCTTTATAAGATCCTCACCGTAGCCTGTTACCGCAGAAGCTTTTATGTTAAGCTCAGGAGTAGCAAGGCTGTAGATCTCCTCAAGCTTTGAAGCGATTATATCCAGCGGCTGACCCTTGTTTGAGCAGTAGTGCTGATAAAGAAGCTTTCCGTCAGGTGTGATAAGCACAAGCTTTGTGGTTGTCGAGCCTGCGTCTATGCCAAGATAAGCGTCGCCCCTGTAAGTTCTGATGTCTTCATATTTAAGGTCAGACTTCTTGTGTCTTTCCACGAAAGCATTATATTCCTCACGGCTTGCAAACAGTGGCTTGCCTACCACGATATTGTCAGTAGCCTTTGCGTTCACTATCTTGTCAAGAGCTTCGTCTATAGTCATTTCCTCAGCAAGAGTGTCAGCATGAAGTGCCGCACCGAAAGCCATATAGCAGGAAGAATTTTCAGGAAGTATAGCGTGTTCCTCGTCAAGGTTCAAAGTAGTTCTGAATGCCTTTCTCAGTGCACTGAGATATGTAAGCGGACCGCCAAGGAAAAGCACCTGACCGCCGATCTTTCTGCCCTGTGCCAGACCCGAAACTGTCTGGTCAACAACAGCCTGAAAGATAGAAGCGGCAATATCCTCTTTTCTCGCGCCCTGATTAAGAAGCGGCTGAATATCAGACTTTGCGAAAACACCGCATCTTGAAGCGATAGGATAAGTCTTTTCAGCCTTAAGAGCAAGGTCGTTCATCTCGTCAGGGGTAACGCCCAAAAGTCCTGCCATCTGGTCGATAAAAGCACCTGTGCCACCTGCGCAAGAGCCGTTCATACGCTGTTCAACGCCCCCTGTGAGGAAGATTATCTTAGCGTCCTCACCGCCAAGCTCAACCACAACGTCAGCCTTTGGATACTTCTTGTTTACAGCGATAAAAGCAGAAAAGACCTCCTGCACGAAAGAGATACCGCTTGCCTCAGCGATGCCAAGACCTGCCGAGCCTGTTATGGCTATCTTGAACTTGTCCTCAGGATAAAGCTCTCTGATAGTGCGAAGCTGCTCAGCCACCGTTTCCCTTACCTTTGAAAAATGTCTTTCATATTTGTTATAAATAAACTCGCCATCGTCAAGAATTACCGTCTTGACCGTGGTCGAACCTACGTCTATGCCTAAATCATAAATCTTGCCCATAGTAAAAACCTCACTGATTCTCGTTTGTACACTCTTAGTTATTATATCACACTTTTTCGCAAATTACAAGCTTTTTATATTAACAAATATGTATCTGAAAACTACCTATAAAGCTAAAACGGGCGAACACTGTTCGCCCCTACAATGCAACTATTACAATGTATGGCAAAATGCGTTCGCCCGTAAATATTCATTTTTTATCTATGCTTATTCCTGCTCTAAAAGGCAATCAGTAAGATTAAGGTCATAGAGATTGTTGTAGGTAGGCTGCTGAACAGGCTCACCTGCAAGTCTGTAGAACTGCTCTGAGCCGTACTTCTTGATGAAGTTTGTGGTGTGGCAATTTATTTTCAGCTCCTCGATAAACTTCTTCATAACATTGCTGTCAGCGCCATAAGCATTCTCAAGGAAGTCAAAAGCATATTTCAGACCGTTCATAGACTGCTGTGTAACGTTGTTTGCGCCATGGAGCAGATTGTTGAAGGAGTTCTGCAAAATAACAGTACAGCGGTTTTTGTTATCTCTTCCCTCGTTGGTACACTTATCAAGATAAGCTTCCAGATTGTGGAGTATCCAGTGCTGGATCTTCTTGTTAGACGGCGAGATGTTTCTTGCTCTTACCGCCTTGTCAAGGCTCTTGTTGCAGTCCATGATGTGTTCACTGATTATCTGACGGCATGAAAGACCATTGTTTATCTTCACAAGGATATCTTCCATTCTTGGGTGGATAAGTCTTATCATCTTCTCCATTTGGATACAGCTTCTCATTGTGTATGTGATGCCGTCCATAAGCAGATTCATAAGAGCCACAGCTTCTTCAGTGCCTGCCGCTCTTGCGTCAGCAATGTTCTGAGCAGTTATGCCGCCCTCGAGGATAGCGTCAACGTCATATTTCTCACGATAGTAGTTGAATCTGTCATAATATTCCGCAAAGCCCTTTGAGAACTCTGGGTTCTGTACATACTGAGCAGCAAGAGCGTGGTCAACAAGGATACCACTCTCCTCATAAAGCTGCATCATTTCAGAAAGGTCCTCCCAGCCACGGGCAGTAACAAAGCGGTAGTTGTTCTTATCGCTTGCGTCTACCATATAATAGTGGTCAGGGTGAAGCTCAAGATATGATATGATAGCTGGGTGAACGCCTGCATAGTAAGCATATTCTTTCCAAACGTCGAAATCAGGCTGACACTCGACCCTCTTAACACGGTCGAGAGTAACGATATCGAACTCAGAAACAGACTTGTTGAACTCAGGCGGGTTACCTGCTGTAACAACTACCCAACCTGCCGGAACCTGATGAAGTCCGAAAACCTTATACTGCAAGAACTGGAGCATTGCAGGAGCAAGGGACTCGGAAACGCAGTTGATCTCATCGAGGAAGAGAATACCCTCTTTAATGCCAGTGGCTTCGATAGTGTCATAAAGAGTAGCCACGATCTCACTCATCGTGTACTCGGATATCTGCACGTCAGCACCGGTGTAGTTTCTATGTACAATAACAGGAAGACCGAGGGCAGACTCTCTTGTGTGGTGGGACATCGAGTAGGTAACAAGGTTTACGCCAGTCTCCTGAGCTATCTGCTCCATGATAGCGGTCTTACCGACACCAGGTGCGCCAAGCAGGAACACAGGTCTCTGATGTTCTATGCTAATTCGATAATCGCCAAATTCGTCTTTAATGAGATAGGCTTGTATTGCATTAAGTATCTGTTGTTTTGCTTCTTTAATATTCATAAACATTTCTCCTCAGTGCAGTCTGAAGCTGTGAACAAAAAGCACTGCACAATTAAATAATCTTACCATTTTATTATAGACTATCTCCAAATTAAAGTCAATAGTCATCACAAGTTTTGTCAGCTTACACAAACAATTGAAAATATTTTAGTTATTCTGTATCAAAGTCATAAAATTTAACTGTTAAAATATTGATATCAGAACAGAATTTTCAACAGACCTTTAAGTTTTTTCAAACGTTTTCGTCCATACCCCAGCCGACCTCATAACCTCACTGCTCACTTGGTTTTGACATCTCCCAAACAATGTGCTATAATAATAAGGTATAAAATTTTTCTCTCGGAGGTCTGATCTATGCTTTATGAAATAAAAAATGATAAACTCTCTATCTCAGCCGACACTTTCGGTGCTGAGCTTCACTCTATCAAACTGGACGGCAAAGAATATCTCTGGCAATGCGGTGACGCTTGGAAACGCTACGCTCCTATCCTCTTCCCGTTCATATGCTCCCCTAAAGACCGCACCTACAAGGCAGGCGGTCAGGAATATCACATGGCTGCAAACCACGGCTTCGCCCGTGACAGCGAATTTACATACGCTGGAAGCACAAAAAATTCCGTAAGCTTTCTCCTAAAAGACAATGACGTGACACTTGCTCAATACCCATATCACTTTGAGCTTGAAGTCACTTACTCCATAAAAGGTTCAAAAGTCACCGTCACAAACACAGTAAAAAATACTGATGAAAAGGCTATGTACTTCTATCTCGGCGGTCACCCTGCTTTTATCTGCGATATCCAAGGTGGCAAATGCACAGTTGAGTACGAGAAAAACGAGCATATCGTTCAGCCTATCCCAAACGGCGAGAGGACTATCCTTGACGGTGAAAAGACTATCACTCTCACAAGAGAGCTTTTCGACTATGACGTTATCATGAAAGACCACCCTGCTTCAAAGGCTGTCACCCTGAAAAAGTCTGACGGCGGTTTCGTAAAGCTTTCATTTCCACATTCTGACTGCATTGCCGTATGGACTTCCACAGGCAACCCTGACGCTCAGTTTATCTGCCTTGAGCCTTGGACTAGCGTGCCTGTTTACGAGGACGACGCTTTTGAGGATATCGAAAACAAGCCTCATGCTATCAAGCTTGCACCTGAAGCTGTTTACACCTACAGCTACACCGTGGAGGTGGGCTGATGAGAGCGGTAATACAGAGGGTCACAAGTGCAAAAGTTGAGGTCGAGGGCAAGATCACAGGCGAGATAGAAAAGGGCTTTCTGATACTTTTCGGAGTAGGTCAGGAGGACACTGAGGCTGACTGCGACAAGCTTGCAAACAAGATATCAAAGCTTCGCATTTTCGCTGACGAGAACGACAAAACAAATCTTTCTATAAATGATGTTGGCGGAGATATTCTTTGCGTTTCACAGTTCACCCTTTATGCAGATTGTCACCACGGCAACCGCCCGTCATTTATCTATGCAGGCAAGCCTGACGAGGCGAACAGGCTGTATGAATATTTCTGCAAGGTCTGCGGTGAAAAAAATACAGGCAAGGTAGAAAAGGGCGTTTTCGGTGCAGACATGAAAGTTTCACTGCTCAATGACGGTCCTTTTACTATCATTCTTGAATGCAGAAACGGAGAGATAATTCCATGAACATACAGATATTCGGCAAGTCAAAATCCTTTGACACAAAAAAGGCCGAGCGTTATTTCAAAGAGCGTGGCATAAAGTTCCAATCTGTTGACCTGCCTACAAAGGGACTTAGCAAGGGTGAGCTTAACTCAGTGCTTGCGGCTGTTGGGGATATCGACAAGCTTATCGACCCAAAGGCAAAGGGAGAGCAGGCAATGCTCATAAAATATCTTGGAAGCACCGAGGAAAAGATAGAAAAGCTTCTTGACTATCCCGAGCTTTTTGCCGCACCTATCGTAAGAAACGGCAAGAAAGCTACCGTAGGCTTCTGCCCCGAGGTGTGGAAAAGCTGGGAATAGCCCTAGATGAAAATACTGTGAAAATTGCCGATATTCGTTGAAAGAAGCTTGAAAGTGTGGTATAATACCATATGGAAAAGTAATTTCAGAAAGAGATGTTTTAAATGGTAATTGATTTTCACGTTCACGCCTTTAATCCAAAGGTAGCGGAAAAGGCTGTTGAAAAGCTTCAGGCTTGCAGTGGAATAACTCCTTTCACAAGAGGCACTGCAGAGGAAACCATACAGCGTTTTGACGAATGGGGCATTGACAAGGGCGTGCTGTTATCAGTGGCAACAAAACCTACTCAGCAGAGAGTTATAAACGATTGGTGTGCCCAACAGGACGGCGGAAGATTTATAAGCTTCGGTGGAATACACCCTGACGCCGAGGACTATGAGCAGGAGATAGCCCACATAAAGGAGCTTGGACTTCACGGCATAAAGCTTCACCCTGATTATCAGGGCTTTATGATAGATGATGAGCGCATGGACAAGATATATGACGCCATTGAAAGAGCCGACCTGCCTGTTATATTCCATTCCGGCTATGACTGCGTTTCCCCTGACCTTATCCACTCCACACCTGAGAGGGCGCTGAACATGATAAAAAAGCACCCTAAGCTCAAGGTCATTCTTGCACATCTTGGTGCAAACATGATGTGGGAGCAAGTGCGTGACGTTTTGGCAGGAGTTGACGGTGAAGTTTATTTTGACACCGCTTTCACAAGTATGTGTCCTGACGAGCTTATGCAGGCTATCGTTGAAAAGCATGGGGCTGACAGGATACTTTTTGCAAGCGACTGCCCTTGGGACAGTTCCTACCTTATAAAAGAAAAGATACTGCGCTTGAACATTTCCGAGGATAACAAAGATAAAATTCTCGGTGGCAACGCAGAAAGACTTCTTGACTTAAAATAAAATTGTGTAAATTCTGAAAAGAGGATATAAAAAAATGAGATCAAAACTGCTTGCGGCTGTGCTGGCTTGTTCTGCGGTTTTCGGGCTTGCGTCATGTGGGGCAATGCTTCCAGAAAGCTCCTCCGAAACGGAGACCACCACAGGTACTGCCGCCCAGAGAGTTATAGAGACCACAAAGACCGCCACAATGGGCGACGATTATGATGAGGACGATGAGGATTACGAGGGCTACACCACCACCACTTCTGTGACGGCAGGCACACTTGAAAACCCTGACGTGAGCATTGACGAAGGCTACGACCCTGACATAATCGCAACGGCAACAAAGAGGACGACCACCACCACCACCACAACATCTGCCGAAACAAAGGCGACTAAAAAGACCGCCACCACAAAGTTCAAAAAGGACGCACTTTTCCCTTTGGGTGATGATGTGAAATACCCTGATTCTATCCCATTTCTTGTAAAGTCAGACACTTCTTATCTTAATCTCAGATACGGTCCGTCAAAGAAATATGACGTGATAGAAAAGATACCTGACGGCAAGACTATCAACGGCTATGGCGAGAGAACAGACGGCGACGGAAACATATGGGTATATGTAAAATACAACAATAAAAGCGGCTGGGTAATGAAAGAGCTTCTCAGCGGCACTGAATAAACGGAGGACAAATAATGGACAGCTTCAAAGAACAGATAGTTCGCAAGATTCCCACAAAGAACGATAAGATACAGAAAATTTTCATCATGATAGCAAGCGTGGCACTTGCCGCACTGTGCTTTATCTTCCCTTTCGGCACGCAGTTTTCTGTAATAGGCATTTTTCTTGCCGCCGCCGCACTTTATGGCGGTTATTATCTTACAACAAAACTCGATGTGGAGTATGAATACATTTTCACAAACGGAGAAATAGACGTTGACAAGATAACGGCTCAGCGTTCAAGAAAGCGCCTTATCACATTCCGTTGCGGCAGCGCGACAGATTTCGGCATTGCTGACGAGAATTTCTCTGTACCTGAGGGTGCAACACAGGTCCTTGCCTGCGCTTGTGACGATAGCCTTACAGACTACTACATAACATTCAACCACAAAAATCTCGGGCTTACAACTGTTATCTTCACACCAGATGATGATATGCTGGAGCTTATGAAGCCTGCGCTTCCGAGAACACTGAGGAAATAAAAATGAAAATATTTGTCGGAACTGATCTTATTGAGATCGAACGCATAAAAAAAAGCTGTCAGAGCCGACGTTTCTGTGAAAGGGTTTACTCCGAAAAGGAGCTGACCCTTTTTTCACAGAAGAAAAACCCATACGAATCCATGGCGGCGAATTGGGCGGCTAAGGAAAGCTTCGCAAAGGCTTTAGGCACTGGGGTCGAGGGCTTCGCCTTGAACGAAGTGTCATGCTTGCGTGACGAGCTTGGCTGTCCTTACCTGGAGCTTACGGGGAATGCGCTTTTGGCGGCTGAAAATAGGGGGCTGACCTTTGCGGTGTCACTTTCCCACATCAAGGATATCGCTTCGGCAGTGGTGATAGCTTATGAAAAGGAGGATAAAAATGGATAGGATATTGACAGTGGAGCAAATGACATTTTGCGAGCATGAGACTGAAAAATATGGCGTGAGCCTTGCTCAGCTCATGGACAATGCGGCGGCACAGCTTGCGGAGGTCATTGCAAGCAACTCGTCTTCGTCCTCAAAGATAGTGCTTCTTATTGGCAAGGGAAACAATGGCGGTGACGGACTTGTGGCGGCAAATTTGCTTGCGGAACAAGGCCTCAAGCCTGCGGTGGTCCTATGCTGTGGTGAGCCTGACACTGACCTCTCCTCGGCAGCGTATGCTAGGCTCGATAAGAGCGTAGAGGTGCTGAAAGCTGAAAATGCGCTGGATTTTATCGAGGGTGCAGACGTGCTTGTGGACTGCATTTTCGGAACGGGTTTTCACGGAAGCCTGCGTGAAAATATCCTGCCAGTGTTCAGAGCTTGTGAAAAATGTGAAGGCATGAAGATAGCCTGCGACCTGCCGTCGGGAGTCAATGCACGGAATGGTCAGGCTGACAAGCTATCGTTCATGGCTGACGTGACAGTGACCTTTCATCGTGGCAAGCTGGGTCTTTATTTACAGCCTGCGGTGGACTTTTGCGGTGAAATTCTGGTAAAAGATATCGGTATTGACGAGCGTTGCGAGAATACCCTATACCCTGTTATAACGCCTTTTGACGTGGTAAAAGCAAGGGCGGCACTGCCTTTTAGACCTGCTGACGGACACAAGGGCACGTTCGGCAAGGTGGTGAGCGTGGCAGGCTCGGAGAGCTATATAGGTGCGGCAGGGCTTTCAGCAATGGCGGCAATGCGAACAGGCGTGGGGCTTTTTGAGCTTTGCACTGCAAAAAGCGTAGTCAACTCCCTGTCGGCTGGTATGTATGAATGTACATACTCGGCAATGAAAACCGACAAGGACGGCTTTATGGTGGCTGAAAATGCGGAGGCGATACTGAAAAAGTGCGAAAAGGCAAGCTGCTTGCTGATAGGCTGTGGGCTTGGTCACACGACTCAGACAGAGAAGCTTGTGGCGGAGCTTACCCAAAATGCGGAGATACCCATAGTTTTGGACGCTGACGGAATAAATTCACTTTGTCCGAATATAGATGTACTGTTGAAGAAGAAAAGTACAGTTATCCTCACCCCTCACCCTGCGGAGCTTGCAAGGCTTTGTGGCGTGACGGTGGGCGAGGTCATTTCGGACAGACTTGGATCTGCATATAGGCTGTCAGAAAAATATGGCGTGACAGTGCTTGCGAAGTCGGCTGACACCTTTGCTGTGGACGGTGGAAAAGTTTATCTTTGCACCGAAGGCACAACTACGCTTGCAAAGGGTGGCTCAGGGGATATGCTTGCAGGCATTGTTTCCTCCTATGTAGCTCAGGGGTGCAACGCTCTTGATGCGGCGGCACTTGGGTCGTTCACACTTGGCTCGACGGCTCTACTTGCAGGATACAAAAGATCTGAGCGTGGAATCATTGCAAGAGATGTTATTGACGCTTTGCCACGATTTTTGTATGACCTTGAAAACGCCGACTAGGCTGTACTAAAAACAAAGACCTTCTTCTTATGAAGAGGGTCTTTTTTTATGGAGGGCAAAATGAAAAGAACAAAGGCATTTTTTCTCACGATTTTGGCGGTAATGGGCTTATGCTCATGCGGTGAAAGCTCCGAAGTCAATCCCGTAAAGCTGGCAGAGGATTACAAGACCCCGGCTGAGTTTACCATTGACGGCACGGAATACGTCGCAAGCTTCACCCGTGAGGGCGCAGATATGTGGGAGTGTGAGATAACTGCGCCGGAAACTGTCAGCGGTATGGTGATAACCTGCTCAGGAGAAAGCGCACGACTTGAATACAAGGGTTTGACCTACGAAACTGACCGTGGAAACATACCCGAAAGCTCCGCTGTCACAATGACTGCCGCTGTGCTTGACAAGCTTATTTCGCAGAAAGGCGTGACGTATCTCAAAAATGACAAGGGAGATATCACCGCCACGGGTCAGATAAAAGGGCAGGATTTTTCAGCTAAAATCAAAGGCGGAAAGGTAAAAAGCTTGGAGATATCAGGGGAGATAAGCGTAAAATTCACATAAAAAAAGGTGCAGAGAAAATCTGCACCTTTCTTATGTATGGAAATGAATTATTTACCAAACTTTGCACAAGCGATAACGTTACCATCCTCGTCCTCAAATCTGAGGTCAGCAATGTAGAAATCAGCCTGGTTTGGAATGCCCCATCTCATAAGTGAAACATACTGTGGTTCAGTTGAGTTTACAAATGTAGCTCCGTCCTTGATACCAGGTCTCATTGTAAGCTCATAGGAACCCCACTCAGAAGTCCACTCAGCCTCGCCGAAGTCATAGAGGTCGTTCCAACTGTTTTCACCTTCACCTGTTGTAGGCTGTGTAACGAATGCACCCATGAAGTTACCAGGAACGAGTGATTTTGTGCCGTCGTCACCAGTGAACTCGCCAACTGCCTTTGTAACTACGTCAGCCTTGATAGTGAAGATCTTCTCAAGATCAGCCTCGTGACCCTCAAAGAGCTTCTCCATGTGGAACTTGATCTTAGGGATCTTGTAGTTGCCCTGATCGTCCTGATCGAGAGTCTCGACCTTGAGCATTGGAACGCCTGCAAGCTCCTCAACAGAGAGATTTACATGAGACTCATCGTTCTCGTAATCCTTCTCAGCGAAAGGTTCAACGATAGAAGCAACGTCCATATCCTTCTTGAAATATACAGAAGCCTCCTCATAGTTCTTCAGAGTAGCTGGCATTTCAGAAATATCCTTTGCAGCCTCGCCCTCAGACTCTGTGCCGGAAGCGGCTGTTGAATCAGCTGTTGACTCAGGAGCGGCTGTTGTTGTAGTAGCCTCTGTTGTTGTAGCAGCTGTAGTTGTTGTTGTAGTAGTTTTTGCCTCAGCCTTTGATGAAGAATCATCAGAGCTGCCGCAAGAAGCGAACATAGCACTTGTAAGTGTAAGTGCAAGAGCGCAAGCTAAAAACTTTTTCATTTTAATAACCTCCGTTTAATTGTCATGCTATACACATAGCCTGACCTATATTTACCTTTGTATTATAACACAACTGTCACATATTTTCAATATACTATTTGCACAATTTAAGCACATGATTTCATATGTTTTGCACAGAAATCGTTTACAAATTAGTGCAGGTTACACAAACGAACAAAAAAAACAGAGCTTCCCGAATGACAGAAAGCTCTGTATAAATTCACTTATTCAAGTGTGTTATCTGTGAGAGATTACTTTCTCTTAGAAATAACGATAGCTGCACCAGCAAGTGCTACGCCAGCGAGTGCAAGACCAGCTGTTGCGCCTGTAGCTGCTACGTTGTCAGAAGCTGCTGCTGAAGAAGTAGCTGTTGTTGTTGTGCCAGACTTTGAAGATGTAGCTGCTGTTGAAGTAGCTGCTGCAGAAGACTTGTCGTCCTTCTTAGAATCGTCCTTCTTAGAATCTGTGCCTGAAGGTGTTGAATCAGCTCCAGAGCTTGACTCCTCAGCTACTGGCTTCTTCTGAACTTCCTTCTTGTCCTTGTTAGAACCAGCCTCGAAGAGAACGTTGCCGTCAGCGCCAAGAACCTTCATACCTACAACGTCGATACCCTTAAGGTCTGCTGCCCAGTTGTTGATACCAACTGCTGCGTAATTATCAGCATCGCCGTCTGTTGTTGCGAAAACAGGAGCGTCGCCGAGGTATTCAAGAACGTATGTGCCTTCCTCTTCTGTTGTGTAGCAGAGAGTATCCTTTGGCTTATCGTCCTCAACCCATGAGCCGCCAGCCCAGTCCTTAGCGTTCCAGCCACCAGACTTTGAGTTGAAGTTGATTGATCCGCCACCGCCGATCGTGTTCCAATCGTTGTTGTCAACCTTGATTGTGAATGAAGCACCGTAAACAGCTCCAAGGTCAGAGATAGCATCCTTGTTTACAGCACCCTCTGACTCATCGCCATTGAAGAATACAGCAAAAAGGTCATCCTGAGTCTGTCTGCCGATCTTAGCGAGGTCATCGCTTACGTTGAGCTTTGTGCCTGCTGCTGATGCTGGGATCATTGCCATAGAAGCTACGATAGCTGCTGCTGACATACCAGCGAGAATCTTAGAAATTTTCATCGTTAATCTCCTCCATATGAATATAGTTTTATGAATTGTCATTCAATTCTAGTCTTATTATAGCAGACTTTCTCCCTAAAATCAAGGGGTTTTCACTTTTTTTATTCCAAAAAGTGTTGAAATTTCTAACAATATTGTCACACTTCTTTTGTGCATTAATCACAGAAAACGTTATCATTTTTTGCTTTTTACAACAATTGTCAGTCCTATCTGTCATTGAATCTCTGCAAGAACTGCTTTGTTCTTTCGTTCTGGGTCTGACCGAAAACTTCCTCCGGAGTACCCTCCTCCACGATATAGCCGTCGTCCATAAAGATAACATGGTTTGCCACATCACGGGCAAATGCCATTTCATGGGTGACTATTACCATGGTCATTTTCTCTTTGGCAAGCTCTTTTATTACCTTTAAAATCTCCCCTGTAAGCTCAGGGTCAAGGGCGGAGGTCGGCTCGTCAAAGAAAAGTATCTGCGGCTTCAAAGCCAATGCTCTTGCGATAGAAACACGCTGCTGCTGACCGCCTGAAAGCTCGCAGGGATAAGACTTGCCTTTAGTTTCGAGTCCCATTTTCTTTAAAAGCTCCTCACAGTTGGCTTTTGCCTCGGCTTTTGGCTGTTTAAGGACATGGAGAGGGGCTTCCATTATATTCTGATTTACAGAAAAATGCGGAAAAAGGTTGAAATTCTGGAACACAAGACCTATTTTCAGGCGGATATCCCTGAGGGTCTTAGAGGGTGCATATACTGCCTTGCCATTTTCTGTATGGAACATATTCACGCCGTCAACGTTTATCTCTCCGCCGTCTGCTTTTTCAAGCTGGTTTATACAGCGCAGAAGCGTTGATTTACCGCTTCCTGACGGACCTATTATTGCGACTACCTCGCCCACCTCAACGTTAAAAGAAATATCTTTGAGCACCCTAAGGCTGTCAAAGCTTTTAGAAATATTTTTCACTTCAAGAATAGCCATATGAGTTCTCCTTATTTATAATAATCGAATTTCTTTTCGATAACGGCAAATGCCACCGTCACGATAGCGTTGAGTACGAAATAGAATGCGCCTGCGATAAAAAGCGGTGTTATTGAACTATACAGGTTCATTTGCTGTTTTGCCTTCATTGTTATTTCAGCGAATGCGATAACGTTTGCGAGAGAGGTATCCTTTACAAGGACGATGACCTCATTCGATGTGGCAGGGATAACACGCTTTGTGACCTGCGGCAGGATTATTCTGAAAAATGTCTGCATTTTTGTCATGCCGAGCATTGAAGCCGCTTCGTACTGTCCCTTTGGGATAGCCTCGATACCGCCCCTGAATATCTCTGCGAAATAAGCCGCATAGTTAAGGACAAATGCCGTAACAAGGGCGATAAACATATAGTTCTCGTTGTTTTTTATATTGGTAAGCACGTCATAGATACCGCCTGTTTTGCCCTGCTTTGCAGCACTTGCGATAATAAGCGGTACTGCATAGTAGATAGCGATTATCTGAAGCATGAGCGGCGTGCCACGCATGACAAGTATATAGAGATTTGTCAGCCACGAGATAGGCTTGAAGCGGCATTTTTTCAGCATTGTCACAAGCACTCCCACAGGTATTGAAAGCACGATTGTCCATGCGAAAAGCTTCAGTGTATTAGGCAGGAACTCCAGCAGGATCTCCGTGACCTTTTTTACTTCCTCAAAAGTCATAAATATTCATTCCTTAACAAAATATTACGATAACACGTCACCGTATCAGCGTATTAATACATTATACTACATATTTTGCGACTTGTCAAACGGAAAGAGTGAGGAATGAGGAGTGAGGAATGAAGGTATCGCCTGCGGCGATGATTTTTTCATTGCGAACTGCGTTCGCACAATTAACTCACTAATGGTCTTATTAACTTACCTCTTGGAGTATCTCAAACCACAGCTATGCTAATTCCTCATTCCTAATTCCTCATTTGTCATTCCTCACTCCTCACTTTAAATCAGTTCTCTTCGTTCTTTAAAGCCAAAACCGCTTCACGGACTTTCGCCATAAGCTCTTCGGGGGTTTCGCCATTAGGATAAATAGGCTCACCGTAAACGACTTTTACTTTATATTTGCTAAGACGCTTCCAGTTGAAAAGCCTTGGGAGCTTTCTGTCTGGTGGGAATATCTCGTGTCCGCCTTTGATGTAGGCTGGTACTATAGGTACATTGGCTTCGATAGCAAGAACGGCTGCACCGCTTTTGAACTTGCCCATTTCACCAGTTTTGCTTCTTGTACCCTCCGGGTGAACTAGCACACCCCATTTCTGACCAAGCTTTTTACGCAGAGCCGCCATTGTTTCGTCTACTCTTCCGCCCCTGTCCACAGGCACCATACCGCCTATTCTTACTATAAGTCGGCTGGCTAAACTGCCGTTGAAAAGCTCTTTTTTCGCCATACAGCAGAATTTTGCAAAACGCTCGTATCTGAAATTCAGGGTGAGGAAGATAAAATCAAAATTTGAAACGTGATTTGCACAGATTATATAACCGTCCTTATCAGGTAGATTTTCCTCGTTAGTGACCTTGACTTCATAGAACGCTGTCACAAGATTTCTGTAAAAGCGGTAAATACGATAGTCTATCTTTTTCTTGTCCAGAGGATAGAGCATTGATTTCACTGTTTGCGGCTTTATGCGGTTTGGGTTTTGCACGAGGGCGATAAGCTTGCCCACGGTCATATCCTTATCCATACAGCCGTCAACACGCACACCACTGAACTCCTCTATCTCCAATGCAAGCTCGATAGCTGAGAGGGAGTCTATGGTGAACTCCTGCAAAAATTTTGTACTGAGCTTGACTTCATTCGGCTGAACGTGTGCTATTTTTGCCACGGCGTTTCTCACCATTGACGGGATATCCGACGGGTCGATACTATTTTTCGCCTGCTTTGTAAGGCTGTCGAGGTTATCCTCCATGACCATTTTCTTCAGCAGATAACGCTTTGGCTTGCCGATAGCTGTTCTTGGTATAGAATCCACAAAATGTATGCCGCTTAGTTTCATTGCCTGACCTGCGGAGGAGCTTATCTCTTTTAGCTTTTCTTCCGTCTGCTCACGCTTATCCTCAGCACAAACCACAAAGGCGTGCACCTCGTCATAGCTTCCCTCTTTCGCAGGCACTCCGCAGACCACAAGCTCGTCAACGCTCTCGATACCCCTATAGACCTGTTCGATATCGTCAGGGGCGGCTTTTTTGCCTGTGGATAGGACGATATTTTCTTTACATCTGCCGAGAATAACGATATTTTTATGCTTATCGAACCTTGCAAGGTCGCCTGACTTGAACCAGCCGTCAGGATTGAAAGCTTCATCTGTGGACTTTTTGTCGCCATAGTAGCCTATCATCATATAAGGTGACTTTATGAGAAGCTCACCGCTGCGGTCGATTTTAACTTTTATATCAGGATATGGCTTACCGCAGGTATCAGCATAGACGTGCTTGCCATATGTGCCGATAGTTGGTATACTCGTTTCGGTCGCACCGTAGTTGTTCACAATATTAAAGCCTGTGCCGTAGAAAAAATCAAATGTATCCTTTGACATTGGCGAGCCTGCGGAGCAGAGAAATCTAAGTTCGCCGCCCAAGGCTTTGTGTATCTTTGCGAAGATCTTTTTGCCGCTGTTTATGCCGTAGATCTTACGCTGATGAAGTGCAACAGGAAACATTTTCTTGAAAAGTGCTGAAGATACTTTGCTTGCGTTGATCTGCTGCATTATCTGGGTTTTCAAAAGCTCATAGACCTTTGGCACGCCCGGGAAAACTGTCGGCTTGAAGTTTTGGAAGCCTGCGGAAAGACCCTTTGCGGAGAGGGACTCTATAAAGCACACTGTTCCACCTGTGAGGAGAGGGGCTAAGACCTGTGCAAAAAGTCCGTAGATATGGCTGTTTGGCAGGATTCCGAGATAGCGTTCGTTATCGGTTATGCCGTTGCACCGGCAGACCATTTTGCAGGAATTTATCTGAGAATCGTGGGTGTGCATTATTCCTGAGGCTGTCCTTGTCGTACCGCTGGAGAAGATTATCACTGCGATATCAGGGTCGCCTACTTCACCTTGGCGGAGTATATTTTCCCCTGAGCCATCAAGTCTGTCAAGCTGGTTTTGGATATCGAGAACAGGCATATTTTTCACGCTTGTAAGCTTCTTTGCCGCCTTTTGAGAAGCGACAACGCACACAGGCTGTGACTTTTTCACCAGTGTGACAAGCTCTGCCGCAGGAAGCGAATAATCCAAAAGAACGGCTGTGGCGTTTAGCTTTGCACAGGCGAGGAATGCGATATTCCACTCAGGTCTGCCCTCAGAGGCGATACAGACCCTATCCCCTGCCACAATGCCCATGGCTTTAAGGCGGCTGCAAAAAACATCTGCCTGCTGCAAAGTCTGTCCGAATGTATATTCCTTTGTTTCACCCTCGTCGTTCATCATCACGAGAGCGGTCTTGCTATAGCGGTTTATTGCCGTTTTTCTAAATTCGTTATAAATGTTCATGGCAGTTTCCTTTCCGCACCTCAGACTTTCTGAGAGTTGCCTTTCATTGTATGTTCAAGCGCCTCGACAGCTTTTTCGGAGCTGTCAAGGAGGTTTTTGAGATTTTCCTCGCCCAGTGCGTCAACAAACACGCTGAAATATTTTTCAAGACGCTGCTGCTTTTCTTCAATGGATTTTTCACCTTTTGGGAGGAGTTTCACCTGCACACGGCGTTTATCCTCAGGGTCACGCACAAGGCTAACAAAGCCTTTTTTCTCCATTGTGCTGAGCACTGACGTTGCTCGCTGACGTGATATCATAAGGTCACGGCTTATGTCTGAGGGGTAGACTATGCCCTCGGCTGTGCTAAGATAGACTATCACTTTGCTTTCGCCCTGAAAAAGCTCTGCAAGATCGTCCATATATCCTGTTTCAAAAAATCGTCTGAAAACTTCTCCAAAACGCTGGGCTGTTTTATCGTTCATTGTTATTCCTCCAAATGTCAAGGCGGTTGATTGTCAACACTGTTGATTATACACCCTGTTGATGAATTTGTCAAGTGCTATGGGCGGTATGGTACAAATTGTAGGTTTGTCAATCATATTGGACACTATTATTAAGAAATTCGATAGGCGAAAA